>ERZ1673702.244-NODE-244-length-88965-cov-65.825993_pt1 | contig 88965 bp, 87 predicted proteins | sample MGYA00580232_ERZ1673702 | MGnify/ENA primary metagenome ERZ1673702 (study PRJEB41218, sample SAMN15661792) | gut metagenome | host: Homo sapiens | place: Canada: London | collected 2015-08-20/2019-03-30 | study: EMG produced TPA metagenomics assembly of... | reverse complement strand
TAAAATTTGCTTTTCCCTACGAGGCTAAAATCCATCCTAACACCTTTCACAACAATGACAAGGTAAAACATCCTCCCTTTTGAGGGAGGAATGAGGTGGGTGCTGATAAAATATTATTCAAAGTAAAACAAAAACCAATCCCCCTTTTATTCCCCCTTTGCAAGGGGGATGATACTCATAACCTTCCTTAAGGTTAACTTTTTTGATAAGGTCTACTCACTATTCACCACTCACTTATTTATAGCTATAAGGACTTTTCACGTTTCACTTCTCACTTTTCACCAAAAACAGTAAGGCGGGGTATCAACCCCGCCAACATATTAACTAGAAAAATTTTACAGGACTTACATATTTCAAGATACATACATTAGCACCTTCATTACAGGTTGGCTCTAATGATACACCTGAACAATATGGTGTAGTTGAATTTATGTAGCCCGATGTACAAGCACTTTCTTTAAATGGAACACTTTTCCTTATCCATAAAACTTGACGGTGACCGGTTGTTGTGATTACTTCTTTTTGGACACTGGTCATCAAATGTTGGCGACTTGTTCCTCCGTATTCTTTTTCTCCTTCTGTATGATACAATGGAATAACTTTACCTGTCATTGTAATATAGAATGGGAATACATCTTCCCATAATGTGGATGAACCTTTTTCGCCATCAATATCTAAATATACTGTATATCCAAATTCATTTACATTTACAGTTGTTCCGTCTGCCAATTCATAAGAACCGCCTTGATTATTACCGGCTAGCAATGGTAATGGTGCCGGATTTTGACGAACATTATATAGTTTAAGACCGTTTCTCAATACGATATCTGCTTTTTTGTCTGTAAAATCTGTTAAATTAGATGCGATTGCATCACCATTGCATTCTTCGGCAGTGGATTTAGTATTTGTATAATCTAAAAATTTATCGCAGAAATTTGCGCCTTTTCGTGGTAAAGTTGGGGTTTCCGGTACACAAGCACAAGAAGTTTGGCTCCATCGAGAGCCTTCTTGATTACAAGGTGGCCATGGAGTAATATCTTTCCAATTGCATATTTCAGAACTCCATTCTTTACCTTGACAATATTGTGCGTCTTTTGTGGCTTGTGATGGTTCGGTACAAGTTCCGGGTTCTGATGGTGTTGGGGTTTCGTCAGGAGTGCCATCATCTGTATAAGCAACACAATAACTTCCTTCTAAAGAGGTCATTGCACTATTATATGATTTATAACAAGTTTTTTCGACTTCTGTAAAATAGCCACAATTATTATTTCCATCACCACAAGGATAATTACAATAATCTGATGTACTATATCCTGGATCAGCATATGTATTTAAACCTCCTCTTTTTCCAGGACATTTTGAAGCTGAGGGATTAGGATAATAATTATTCCAAGATTTAGTTGCTGCACAAACTGACCTACAATTTAAAGAAGATTTATCTGTTGTCCAATTATCTAGACGAGTATAATTTGATTCTCTTGTAGCTTCAGCATCACTACCACAATCCGCCCAAATTGCTCCACCATAAGCAATCCAGTAAACTTCTTCAGCGCAAGAGTAGTATTTAACTGTTTTGGCCTCAACGGGTCTTAAAAAGAAATTATTTAGAAAGGCAAATTTTTTGCCAACTACATCCAATACCCCAACTTCTGTATATTTATCATCTGTTGATTTGAAATCCCCTAACATTTGCCCTGTGACATTTCTAAGGGTTGAATAACCCATATAATAAGTATATGAAATAATATTATCTAATTTAGCTTTTGTAATTTTTATACTTACACCGGCAACAACTGCAATTACAAGCATTACAATTACCACTTCTGCTAATGTATAAGCTTTTAATTTTTTTAACATTTTATTCAAATCAACATACTCCCTGATTAGATATATTTACATAATATATATTAACACATTTTAAATCAAATTTCAATATAAAAAAAGAGTATAGAAACTTGAACTAAATGCCGAAAACCAACTTTTTTACTACGTTTTGTTTTACGCTTCAGTCAGTTTAACTATACTCTTTCTTTAATCAACTATTTCTCACAAGATGAGCATTTTGGTTGAATTGGAACAACATAAACTCTTTCCATTTTATTACATCCACAATCAGCAAAAGCTTTCTTACAAGTCGGACATGGCATGATTTTTGGTTTTGTACATTCATTACATTTTACTTTTTTAACTTTACATTTATTACAATTTTTAAAACCTGTAAACGGATTTAAGCTAAAATTTGTTTTGTTTTCACCTATTCCGACATAAGGTAGTGGGTTCAAATAAGAAATGTAAGGCATTGGGTTCAATGATTGAACACCCTCCCATGCAAATGCACTTTGTGCAGAAAACAAAATTGCTCCAATGAGCGCAAACGAAATAAATAACTTTTTCATACAATACTCCTATAGTTAATGTGTTACATTCCCCCTCCTCGAAATCAAAGATTTCGGTCCTCTCGCAAGTGGAGGACATTTTAGAGAGTTAAGAATTTTCCTTAAATGCTAGTCCCTCCCCTCTCCCCAAATGGGCGAGGGGAAATTTTGGCTAAAGGTAATTTTATGGATATATTCATTTTAAACTTTATCGAAAATTTTACGATACACAATTTGGCAATGTATATTATACTTTTTGGTTAGACTAAACAAGCAAAAAATAAGGCTTGCAAAACTACAAACCTTATTTTTGAAATTATTGAATTATATTAATTCTTATAGAGCTGCTTTTGTTGCAGGAACTGAAGCATCATCTAACAAGATAACATAAACAACTTCGCCTGATTTAGCGTGATATTGAAGTCCTTTAGTTACCAAACCGGTAGCCAAGCCAACTGCAGCACCTACAGGAGCGCCGATTGCAATACCTGTACCAATTTTAGTTGGATCAGGAATAAATGCAAAACCAACACCTGCACCAGTACCAACTGCTGCACCTGAAACCGTGCATAATGCAAGTTTACCAGCTGTCATCCAAGGACCTTCTTTTAATGAATTATCTTTTGTAAAAGGTTTAGCATTAAATGCTACTTGTTCACCTGATGGAAGAACAATTTGAGTTAATTGAGGATAAACTCGAGCATTTTTGTTGAACCATTTTGGATCTCTAACTTCATTCAATTGAGCAACAAATTTAGTTCCAGCAGGAAGAACCAAAGTTCCTTCTTGAGTATTGATGTTTTCTGGAGCAACAAATGTTACAATATCACCGGCTTTGTGTTCTTCTGACTTAAATTTGTCTTCAAAAGCAACTGCCAAAACGTTACCTTCAGAAATTACTCTTTCAACATTGTTAACTTTTACTTCGTTATTAGGAGCCTTTTTAGTAACCGCCAAGTGTTCAACTGTAGTTGCACCGATGTATTCTTGTTTAACTAAGTCTAATTTGCCTTTAAGTCTAGCTAATAATACTGCAGCTTCTGCTCTTGACAAATTGTCATTCGGTCTTAATTCTCTTGAATCAGGGTAGTTTACGTAAATACCATAATTAATAGTTTTTGCATAAACATTAGTAGCCCAAGCAGGAACTGCATTAGCATCTTTGAATTGATTCAAAATTGATTTATCAGCATTCATGTCTTTTGTAATATGGCTGATTACTGATTGTGCTTCTGATCTTAAAACTGTTCTTTCAGGTTGGAAAGTTCCATCCGGATAACCATATACCAAACCTAATTGTTGAGAACGTAAAATGTTTTCATAGCTTTTTGTAGCTTTTGTTACATCTGAAAATTTGTTTTCAATACTAACATTCAAATTTTCATTTGATAAAACTTTCAATAGGGCATTAACAAATTCAACTCTAGTCATGTTACCTTCAGGATTAAATTGCTTTCCGTTAAGTGACATGATATCGTTATCAACAACGATATTAATTTCTTTGTTTGCCCAGTAATTTTCTCCTACATCAGCAATATTTGCTGCAAAAGAAGGAGCTACTGTTAATGATAATAAACCTAAAATCATTAATCCAGAAATAAATTTGTTCATCTTTAATTCCTCATATTTACCAGTAAACCTTTTTCGTGTATAATTGTATCGTAGATTAAAAAATTTGTAAACATGTACATTATAATTATAGATAATTTACCCAATTAAGAAAGGAAAAGTATGGATAATTACACAATGACTAAGATTGTTGCGACTCTAGGGCCTGCATCATCTACAAAAGAAAAAATCAGAGAGCTTTTTAAAGCTGGCGTAACCATGTTCAGATTAAATTCATCACATGGCGATGTTGAAATGCACAAACAAAACTTGGCTTACATTAGAGAAATTGAAGAAGAAGAAAAGACTTTAATTCCTGTATTGCTTGACTTACAAGGACCTAAAATCAGAATAGGAACACTTCCTCAATCAATTGAAATTCATAAAGGAGAAATCCTTAAATTTCGCCACCAACCGGAAATTACAGGAGATATTCTTCCTGTAGACTACAAAGGCATGGCTGATGACGTTACTCCTGGCGAAAAAATCATGATTGATGATGGTAAAATTCAACTTGAAGTAAAAAAAGTTGAAGATAGAGTAATCTTTGCAGAAGTATTAACTGACGGACTTTTGAAACAAAGAAAAGGTATCAACATTCCTGGTTCTCAAGGCAGTCTTGATGTATTAACTGAAAGAGATTTAAAATTTGTTGAATTTGCAGCACATGCCGATATCGATTATTTAGGTTTATCTTTCGTTAGAGAAGCATCTGATATTGTTAAATTGAGAGATTTGCTTCACAAACATGGAAACTACACTGCAAGAATTATTTCTAAAATCGAAAAACCTCAAGCAGTTAACAACATTGATGCAATCATTGAAGTTTCTGACGGTATCATGGTAGCTAGAGGCGATTTGGGTATCGAAATTTCTAACGAAAAAGTACCTATCGTTCAAAAAACTATCATCAGAAAAGCAAATGCAAAAAGAAAAGTTGTTATCGTTGCAACACAAATGTTAGATAGCATGATTGAAAACCCAATTCCTACTCGTGCAGAAACTTCTGACGTTGCAAATGCTATTCTTGACGGAACAGATGCAATCATGCTATCAGGTGAAACTGCAGCAGGTGCATATCCGGTTGAAGCAGTTGCTATGATGAAAAAAATCGCAGATTATGTTCTTGATTCAACATTTATGAGAAAAAATAAATTCCCTAGAAAAATGGTTGAAGAAGAAAAAGATTCTCAAGCAATGGCAATCGGTATGTCAATCGCTGATATGGCAAGAAAAATGCCTGTAAAAGCAGTTATTGCATTAACAGGTAGCGGATTTACTGCTTCAATGTTAGCAGAAGGCAAATTGAGTGTTCCAATTTTCGCTTGCTGTCCAGACAAAAAAGTTTGCCGTAACATTAAATTGTTCAGAGGTGTTTACCCAATTCCTTTGAACTTTGAAGCATCTATCGACAAAAAATCTTTGTTAGAATTAGATGAATTTTTAATCGGCAAATTAGGATTGTCAAAAGATGACTTTGTACTAATCACAGGTTCAGTTCCTGAATTGTTGGTTGGTGGTACAAACTTCATCAAAATCCACAAAATTGGCTTGTTGAAAAAAGACTAGTTTCAATTACAAATAAACGAAAACCTCCTGAGAGAATGTCTTTCAGGAGGTTTTTATTGACCAATAATTATCACAAAGGGCTACGTGCAAAACCCTCAACCAATATATGAAGTATGGAATAATATGTGCGATAGTGGGCTACGTGCGAAATCTCTACACCAATATATGAGGTATGGACTAATAATTGTCGCAGATGGTAAAAAAAAAGAAAAAGCCTTCTTAAATAAATTAAGAAGGTTAAAATTTGTTTTTAGGAAGGAATAGGAATTTATGCTCTCTCTTATTTAAACGTTCTCTCTTAATATCCTCGCATTATTTAATGCGCTCATATATATAAAGTATATAAACAATATCTAATTTCAAATACTACCCAATTCGTTACAAAAGTTAACACTTGATTTTTTGCACGCATTATTCTATAATTAGATTTGTAGGAGACATGTAGGAGTTAAGGAATGTTAGTTTCATCGATTGCACGCTTTAACGCAGTTAACACAATGAATAACGCCGCATTTATGTCGTTGAATGCTGCAAATTCTATGGTTAATGGGATAAATAATACACATGCATTTGGAGGTGAACATGACACCGCAATGCTTAACAAAATAGATAAAAAACTTAGCCTTGATTTGTTAACTAATAATCTACTTTATAAAGTCGCATATCTACAAGAAAAAATAGCTGGCAAGCATCAAAATAATGAATTGAAAAAATCTTTGAATGTATTAGGATAAATAATGTAATTATAATGTTTTACTTTTAAGTAAAATGTTTTAGTTGTTATCTTTAAATAGTTCTTTTACTAATACGGAGCAAACTGCAGGGATTATGGCAACAAACAATAGTACGTTTGTAATCCCAAAGTTTTCAGCAACAAATCCTAACATAGACATTACAATTGCCACAATTCCCCAAGAAAATCCGTTAATAAATCCAGAAATAATGCTTTTGTACTCTGGCAAGACATTTTGAGCCATCAACATAGTTACCGGTGTTGCCATCATTGTAACAAACCCCATTATTACAAAAATTACAAGCGACAAAGTCGGATGCGAATGATAAGTCAAAACAAACAATACCATTAATGGCAAAGTAGAAATCATTGAAATATAAAACACATTCGCAGAACCAATCTTTTTTTCAACATTGCTGCTTATTAAAGAACCAATTCCACCTGCAAAAATGAATGCAAATAATGCCACCCCAATATAAAACGGCTTATACCCCATACTTTTCCACAAAAACGGAAGCAATATAAAACAAGCTGACGAAATCATTGTTTTCATCATCGCAATCAGGTTTAAAATATTTAACTTTCTATTAGATAAAATTCTTTTGAAAGCTATTTTAAAATCAATTTTATTAACAGGTTGAGCAGAATTAGACAACTTTGGAACAAAATAAAACATCAATAAAGCCCAAATACAACCAACTACGGTCATTAATGGCATTCTGTGCATTCCTAAAAACTGTGTTATTGCTGACGAAACAATCGGTCCACAAGAATATCCCAAAGTTCCCATCGCCACAAACACTGCCATTGCCTTCCCAACATCAGAATATTTTGCAAATCTTGACGCAAAACCTAAAGCTTGAGGGTGAAACAAACTTGAACCGATACTACCTATAATTATAAACAAAACCAAAATCAACGGTTTATTTGCCATCGCAGACATCGGAATGAACAATGAAGATAAAATTAATCCCCAAAATATAAAAGATCTTTTTACATTATTATCGGCAAAAAAGCCAAACAAAGGTTGCAACAATGATGAAAATATGTGCGAAATTGTAAGAATAATTGTTGCAATTGCCATTGAAATTCCAATTTTAGCCGCTATAAAAGGCATAATCGGATTTAAGACACCTGTGTATATATCATTTATAAAATGTCCGCCACCAAGCCAAATCAAGGCTCTTTTGTAAGCATTCTGAGGTAAATTTTTATCCATATCCATAACAATTTAATTTAAACCCAAATAAAGAGAAAAATCAAATCAACTATTTTCATTTTTTTTACTCAAAACAACCAAAGATATTGAAGCAAAAGCAATAATAATCAAAGAAACCAGTTGCGCTACAGGAATTCCATGAATATTTAAAACACTATCAACCCTAAAATGCTCAACAACAATTCTTGCAAACGAATACATTATTAGATAAATACAGGCCAACATTCCGGGGTGTTTAGACAGTTTTTTAAAACTTAACAAAAGAATTATAAAAATTAAAAAATCTAAAATACTTTCATACAGAAAAGTGGGATGAAAGTATTCAAAATTTATATATTCAGTCGGGCGATGAGTAATCGGAATATATAGTTTCCAAGGGAGATTTGTCGGAGAGCCAAAAGCCTCAGAGTTAAAGAAATTGCCCCATCTTCCGATACTTTGTCCTAAAGCAGTTCCACACAAAAAAGCATCAATAAGTTTCAAAAAAGACATTTTATATTTTTTTGAGAAACAATAAAGAGCAATAATGCCAACAATTATTACCCCATGAATAGATAAACCGCCTTGTCTTATATAAAAAATTTCTAATGGATGTTCTACATAATAAGAAAAATTAACTATGCAATAATACAATCTTGCCCCAATTATACCAATGATAATTATATACGGAGAAAAATCAATTATTTTTGAAGCATCAGCTCTATTATAAAAAATTTTATACAATAAATATGCACCATACACACCTATCAATATTGCAATTGCAAGTACTATCCCATAAAAATATACCGGAAAACCAAACAAGCTAAAAGCAACATCAGTTGGAGATTGAAACATCTTATTTCACTGCATTCTCAGCCAATAACTGCTGTAACTCTTTAACTTTTCTATCTACAAAAGCTCTATCATCAGGTTCGTTGCTTTTATCTTGGTATAAACCGTAATCCGAAATAGCGTCATTCAAAAGTTTTCCCAATGTTTCTTTAGCTCTGTCTGATAAAACAACTTTAACCTCTTCAGCTTCATTATCTATTTCTTCAACTTTTTCAATAGTACCATCGTCATTAACTTTAACTGCACCCGAAATTATATCTTTTGCAAGATTTTCTTCACAAACTGCTAATGAATAATAAGCATCAGCAAAATCAGGATTTAACTTAATGGCTGCTGCGTAAGTTTTGATTGCATTGGAATAGTCTTCTGCCTTTGTATAAGCAACTGCCAAGTTGTATTGGGTTTCAAACACACTGCCATCTAAATCTACACTTGACTTCAATCGCTCAATCGCTGAAACATAATCCCCTTTGTCCATAAAATCTTTTGCTTTATTGTTAAGTTCCTGTACCGCAAAGTTATTAATACATGCCGTAGATATTACAGAAATAAACAATATACTAGCTAGTAAAAAAGCTTTTTTCATGCTATAATCAACCTCATAAAATTATTTGTAATTTTTATTATAAAATAAGTTCAAATATTTGGCAAATTATATTCATAAAAGTTACAAATATAAATTTGTGAGGTAAAGAAAATGTCTGAAGATAAGGTTATTAAATTAGGAGCAAAAAGAGAAAAAAATGCGGAACACGCACATCATGAACATAGAGAAAACCATGACGAACTTGTTTATTGCAGTTTTTGCGGTCGCCCAAACACGCAAGTATTAAAAATGGTTCAAGGACCGGGAGTTAATATTTGTTCAGAATGCGCCATGATAGCAGTACAATATTTAATTTTGAATGATAGAATGCCATCTGCAGAAGCTCAGGCAATTTTAGATGCCTTTTGGGGGAAAGCTCGCTAATGATGAACGAATTTGAGCTTAATCCGTTTGAGATAAAAGCAGAAATTGCAAGAATTTTTGAGGAATTAAAAGGTGTTAGCGATTTTGAAAATTTTGAAGTTCATTATCGCATGCTTGATGCACAGGAAGATAAATCAATAATCATCAAATTATTGCTGAAAGAAATAAATAGCAAACAATTAAATGCCCCTCTTTTAAAATTTCTTTTATTAAGGTACTGCGACACAAAAGAGTTGTCTGAAAAATTGTGGAGCATTATAAAAAATTCAATGGCATCAAACCAAGCAAAAATTTTTGCATTAGATTTGTTAAGAGATATTGACACAAATTGGTCTTACGAAGAATGTGAACAATACCTAGACAACCCTGATGAACTTGTAGAATCTGATACTAAAAAAATTCTTGATAACGCACTGGCTGATCCGGAAGTTCAGATTGATTTTCTTGATTTTTTAAGTTCACTATCAGAGGATGACAAAATAACTTTATTACGATCTTTAGGTAATGATTACTCAAAAGACGAATTGGCGAATATGCTTGTACCTGTATTTTTATCAATGTCTGATACTCCTGCAGGGAAAGAAGCTTTAGATATTTTAGGAAATTCAAAATCGCAACTGGCATATCACGCACTAAATTCATCACTTGATTTTATAGATGAAAGTTTAGTTTCCACAGTAAAAAAGAATTTATCAATTTTAAAACTTGCAGGAATTAGAGAAGATAATTCGCATCTATTTTATAAAAAATTGTTAAAAAATTCAAAACCATACAAATTTTGCATAACATATCCAGACGGACACGGATATCAAGCAATTATAATCTCAAGAATTACACAAAGTGGAAAAGTTCAGTTTGTAGCAATCGTAATTGACGATTATCATGGAATTAAAGATTGTTTTGGGTTTAATAACATAACAAAATTTGAATGTAATACTATTGTAGAAAGATTTTACAGAGGTCAGAGAGCATTAGATTTAGAGCCTTCTGTTTTAAAATCAATTTTGATTAAGGCAGAAAAATTATCTAAACATCAAATGCCTTATGAATATGTATGTTGGCGCAATCTTTTAGCAGATATTGAGCCGGCTACAATCAAACTTAATTATAGAGTAACACAACTTTCAGATAAAGATTTTTATAATATTTTGACTTATGATTTCACCGATTATTGGTTCTTAAATAGCACTTATAGTGACGAATTTGAAGAATTTTTAAGAGGGATTGAAAAAATTGAAACAGATAATTTTGAAGAATATATTGAAAATAATTTAGAAAAAGTCTTTTACCCTGAAGAAAGCCGAATTTGGACTGAAAGAATTTTAAATTGCGCAATATTAAAACATTACGCAAAAGAAGAAAAAGCTGCACAAAATTTATATTCTTTGTATAATGATAAAAAACTTATTCGAGAACTTTTCAAAAACATTTTGAGAAAAAGCATATACGAATATTTTTATGCAAAAGAAGATATCGTAAAAGTTAAACAGATTGAAGATATGTGGGTTAAAGAATAATGTACAAAATAATGGCACTTGATATTGGAACAAAAAGAATTGGAGTTGCATTGAGCGACTACCTTTTAATGCTATCAAACGGCCATTCTTGCGTACCTCGCCTACCGGAAGATAAGGCAATAAGCGAAATTTTGGATATTGCAAAAAACAATAATGTAAAAAAAATTGTTATAGGAGTTCCTTTCAATATGGATGGAACACAAGGGGCGCAAGCACAAGATTGCAAAGACTTTGCAGCAAAAATTCAAGGTTATGAGATAATCTATGAAGATGAAAGATTAACTTCTGACACTGCGGAAGAAAACTTACGTGCAAAAAAGATTGATTTCAGAAAAAACAAAGGACTGGTTGATATTGAAAGTGCTTGTATTATACTGGAACAGTACCTATCAAGATTAAAATAAAAAGAAAGGAAATTATAATTATGGCAGATGAAGATCAAATCATTGAAACCGTTGACGAAAACGGTAACGTAATCAAATTTGAATTGTTTGATATCGTAGAAGTTGACGAACAAGAATATGCACTTCTTTTACCTGTAGAGGAAGAAGAAGGAGATGAAGTTGTTCTTATGAGATTAAGTAAAGATGGCGACGAATACTTATTTGAAACAATTGATGACGATGAAGAATTTGATAAAGTAGCTACATACGTAGAAAACATGGAAGACGAAGACGAGGAATAAGTTTTGTTTGAAAAATTTACAGAAAAAGCAATTAATGTTGTAAGTGCTTCACAAGAGAATGCAAAATTAGCCGGAGCAACAATTGTTGCACCTGAAAATCTTTTGTTAGCTTTGTTCGATGAAGCAAAAGGAATTTCTTTGAAAATTTTTAAATCTTACGACATTACTCATGAAAAATTGGTGAAAGAAATTGGGAAATATATTTCATTAACCGGTGGGAAAACTGTTCAAAATCAAACTTTACCATTTGACGATGAATATAAAGAAATTTTAAAGAAAGCACTTGATTTGGCTAACAAATCAGGAAACCCTACAATTTTGTATGAGCATTTGTTTTTGTCTGTAATTACTGACAAAAAATCCAATAACGTAAAAATTCTGGAAGATTTAGGCTTTGATATTTACAAGTCTAAATCTCTCCTGGAAAAACTTGTTCAAAAGAAAACAAAACGTTTATATCATCCTGAATACGATGAACACAAAAGTAAAAAAGAGGATAAATCACAAGAAACTGATGACATATTCAAAAATGAAGCAGCATCAAAAGTTTTTGAACGAGCAGCAGCTAAACTTTCCACTTCAAATTATGAAATTATGGGAACTGAACAGATTTTATCATCAATTTTAGAAGATAAAAATTCGGAATTAACTAAAATTTTTGCTCAATATGGAATTACAAGTGAAAACTTTGATGAAAAATTGGCAAATATTCAATCAAGACAATCCGAATATGAAGGCAGACAAATAATTTTTACACCAAATGCTTTCAAAGCAATGAGTATGGCTTTAGAAACCGCCAAAGAACTCGGTTCTTCAGTCGTTTTGCCGGAGCATATTGTACTTGGAATGTTGAAAACAAAACGAGGAATTGCCTACGATATCTTAAAAGAAATGAAAGTGCCTGCAAATGATTTGGCACACAGCATTATCAAACCGATTGAAAAGCAAATGCCTGAAACATTAACTATCCTTCGACTTGCAAAAGAAGAAGCGAGAAGGTTGGGAAGAAATATTGTTGGAACTGAAATGTTTTTATTAGGCATAATCGGTGAAGGTACAGGTATTGGCGGTCAAGTTTTGGCAGAACTAGAGATTACAATGCGTGATGCTAGAGCAGTTGTTGAAAACTTAATTGGCTTTGGAAACGAATATTACGATAAAGAAATCGTGTTTACGGAACGTGCAAAAAGAGTTTTAGAAACTGCGTGGGAACTTGCCAAAAAAGACCATAAAGAAAAAATTGAGTCAGCACACATGCTTTTAGCATTGACGACTGAGCCTAATTCGCTTGCAATGAAAGCGTTAGAACAATTAGGAGTTGACGCAGTTGAAATTAAAGAGGGAGTAAAAAAATTCCAAGAGGCTTAATTGATTAAGGATTGCGTAGAAAAATTTATAAATAAATACAATTTAACAGGCACATTTATCGTTGCTTTTTCGGGCGGATACGATTCAATGTGCCTGTTAGATGTTTTGAGTAAAATTTCTGATGATATTGTTGCCGTACATCTCAACCACAATTGGCGAGGAGAAGAAAGTAGACAAGAAGAACAAAATTGCCGAGAATTTGCGAACCACGCAAATATTAAATATTACACAGAAACCCTCTCAGACGATATCGAAAAAACAGAAACTGCAGCAAGAGAGGCTAGATATGAATTTTTAAAAAAATGTGCAAAAAAATTCAATTCAAATATCGTATTTACTGCTCACAATTATGATGATAATGCCGAAACTGTTCTTTATAGAATTATAAAAGGAACCGGAACTATCGGCTTGCAAGGTATTTTAGAACATAGAGATATTTTTTACAGACCTCTTTTAAAAACATCAAGAACAGAAATTGAAAAATACATAAAAGATAATAACTTGTCGCCAAATATTGACAGTTCTAATTCTAATCAAAAATATAAAAGGAATTTTATCCGCCATAAAATAATTCCTCTTTTGCAAGAAATCAATCCAAATGTCAAAGATGCTCTAAATTCTTTATCAAATTTAGCAAAAGAAGATAATGAATTGATAAATTTGAAATTGAATAATGATATATTAAACTCATCTCCAATTGAGCAAAAAAGAATTATTTATAACATTTTATTAGAAAATAAAATCGACTATGACAGAGAAAAAATCGAAAATATCCAAAAATTTATAAACAAAAATAAATCCTCAAAATCAGGGAAAACCTTATCATTAAAAGAGAATTTGTGGTTGTTTGTTAGTAACAAAAAGGTTGAAGTTATCTCTAAAACAGAAAAAAATAATGACGAAATTCCTATAAAAGAATGTGGAGATTATAACTTTGATGGGAAAATTTTTTCAATTCAAAAATATGATGAAATTCCCCAGAAATATCCTGACGATAAAGATTTTGCCGCATATATAAGTATTGATAAAATTGATTTTATCCTAAGACACAGAAAAGATGGAGATAAAATTCATCCGTTAGGTTCAAGAGGTTCGCAAAAATTAAAAAAATACTTGAATGAGAAAAAAATTCCGCAACACAAAAAAAATGATTTATTCCTTCTATGCAATGGAAACGAAGTTTTATGGGTTGCAGGAATTGGAATTAGCGAAAAAATAAAGGTTGTAAATAAGCCAACACATATGATAACATTGAAATAGAAAGGTTTTGGTTATGGATATTAACAAATTAAAAATATTATTTACTGAGAACGAAATTCAAAACAAAATTAAAGAACTGGCTCAAGAAATGAACGATTTTTATAAGGGAGAAGAAGTAATAGCAATTTGTGTATTGAAAGGTGCTGTTATGTTTGCGGTTGATTTGATAAAACACCTTGATATGCCTTTAAAGCTAGAATTTATCAGATTATCAAGCTACAATGGCGGGACAACTACAACAGGAAAAGTCAATGCAGTTGATATTTCGCTTCCAGATTTAAACGGCAAAAATGTTTTGATTATAGAAGATATAGTTGATACAGGTTTGACTGCAAAATTTTTATTAGACTTTTTGCACTGCAATTTTCACGCAAAATCAGTTAAATTCTGTTCTTTACTAGACAAAAAAATAACACGTATTGCAGATGTCGATGCTGATTATTATGGATTTGAAGTTGATGACAAATTTTTAATAGGTTACGGATTGGATTACGATGGTTATTATCGAAATTTAAGATACATCGGCTATATAGACAAAACTGAGCTGGAGTAAGTTTTGGGAAAATTTGAAAAAGTAACAGAATTAATACAAGAATTTTATAAAATCGAAGGAAAGAATTTTCCCAACGAAATTTTTGCAGTGCTAAAAAAAATCATTGATTTTAGCTCCGGTTATATTGTTTTTTCAAGCTCTGAAAACATTGAATATTCATATAATAGCAAAATTTCAAACATTTCTGAAATCAAAGAAAACTGTTTGAAAGAAGATTTAATTTTCAAACACACAATGTTTGGTCAAATTATTATCACAGGAGAAAATTTTTCTTCTGATGATAAAAAAATCTTTAAAACTTGTGCTGCAATAATTTCTAATATTATAAAAGATTTTGAAGTTTCAAAAGTCATAAAAATGCAACTAAACGCCTTGCAACAAGGCTATATTGACATAAAGAAAAACAATCAAAAAATCAAAGAGGCAGAACAAGTCAAAACGAAATTTATCTCTCACGTTTCACACGAACTCAGGACACCAATAAATTCTATTTTGGGTTATTCTGAGTTGTTGGGAGAAGAATTTACCGGAACTTTAACAGACAAACAAAAAGAATTTGTAAATGATATAAAAATTTCGGCATTACATCTTTTAGGAATGGTTAATGAAATCCTTGATATGTCGAAGATTGAAGCAGGCGCTGTAAAGTTAAATTTGAGAAAATTTGAAATTGTTCCTTGTATAAAGGAAGTTATAAATATAATAAATCCGCTACTTTTGCAAAAAAAACAAACTTTGAAAACAGAATTAGATAATTTTGAAATCAAAGCAGATTACAATAAAATCCAACAAATCCTATTCAATCTATTGAGTAACGCAATAAAATACACTCCTGATAATGGAGAAATTAACATAAATTGTTATAAAGAACAAACAAATGCAATAATTAAAATTAAAGATAACGGAATTGGAATTGAAAGCAAATATTTAAACAGAATTTTTAACAAATTTGAACAAATCGGAGAACCTCAGCAAAACTCGACAGGACTTGGGCTTGCAATAACTAAAGAACTTATAAATATCCATAATGGAGAAATTAGTGTTAAAAGTGAACCTAATAAGGGAACAATATTTATAGTTCGTATCCCCTTATAGAGTTGTTTTTTATTACATGATATGTTACAATATTTATAGTCGCACAGTATGAGAGGAGTTTAACAACATGGCATCCATAAAAGACGCATTTGATGAGTCATTTCAAGACACCCACGCAATTATTAAATACATAATCTTCGCATTACCGGTATTTTATTGTATTTATCTTTACACAAATAACAATATGGGTGGTTTTTGGACAATGGCTACCATTACTTTTTTGATGTTATTTGGAATTTTAATTAAATGCACCGCAAATGTGAGAAACGGAAAAGATGCAGTTTTACCATCATTTAATATATTTGGAATACTTTGGTCAGGCTTGAAAGGGACAATTGCACTCGGACCTTCAATTGCAATCAACTCTTGGCTTGCAATTTTAGTTAACCAAAACTTACTACCAAACATCTTTGTAGAACCTAACACATTAATGGTTTTTCAAGGAATTGTATGGGCGTTATTCGGTTCTATAATGTTGACAGGTTATTTATGTTACGCAAAAACTTTCAAAATCGCTGATGCTTACAACTTCAAAACTATTTCAGAATCTTGTATTGATATTTTAGTAGCAGTTTTATTTATGATTCCACAAGTTTTGATAGCAAACGCAATACTAATCATCCCTGTTTCTTACGTAATTTGGGTATTTTTCGGATTGCCTAGCCCAATTGCAAACTTCTATTGGAGTATGGTTTTGATATTCAACCTCGCAATGTGCGGTCATTATCTTGCTCAAATGGACTATGAAGCAATTAAAAAAGAAGAAGATGTATAAAAAATTGTAACTAAAACTCAAAAGGTGGAATAATTAAGTTCCACCTTTTTTAATGCTTATTTTTTATCATTCAACATTTCACGCATTTTTTTCAACTTATCCCGAATTTCTGCTGCTCGTTCAAAATCAAGAATTTTAGCAGCTTTGTGCATATCTTTTTCTAGTTTATCAATAAGTTTCGGTAAATCCTTTTTATCAATTCCCATATCAACCATTTCTTCAGCAACAATATCTTCCAAATCTCTATAACTTGCAACAAGAGAAAGAAGATTGTTTTCAATCGGTTTTTTAATAGTTTGAGGAATAATACCATATTTTTTGTTGTAATCCATTTGGATTTTTCTACGTCTTTCGGTTTCGTTAATCGCATTTTCCATAGATTCAGTCATTCTGTCAGCATACATAATAACTTCACCGCAAGCGTTACGAGCCGCACGACCAATTGTTTGAATTAAACTTGTTTCGGATCTCAAAAAGCCTTCCTTATCCGCATCCATAATTGCAACAAGCGAAACTTCAGGAATATCCAACCCTTCCCTTAACAAGTTAACTCCAATCAAAACATCAAATTCGCCCAACCTCAAATCTCTAAGAATTTCAACACGTTCTAATGATTGGATTTCGCTATGTAAATAACGCACCTTTATTCCCTCTTGGATAAAGAAATCTGTCAAATCCTCCGCCATTCGCTTAGTCAATGTTGTAATCAAAACTCTTTCATTCTTTTCAACACGTTTTTGAATTTCAGCTTTCAAATCATTGATTTGTGACTCAATCGGTCTAACAGAAATCTTAGGATCAACAAGCCCTGTCGGTCTGATTATTTGCTCAACTAATTGAGAAGATGTTTTACGCTCAAATTCTGACGGAGTTGCGGAAATATAAATTTTTTGATGAACTTTTTTAAAAAATTCCTCACTTTTCAAAGGTCTATTATCTTTTGCACATGGTAATCTGAAACCATAATCAATAAGAGTAGATTTTCGTGACGCATCACCATGATACATTCCTTTTAGTTGTGGCAAAGTAACGTGAGATTCATCTATTACAGTCAAAAAATCACCTTGAAAATAATCCAAAAGTGTTGCAGGTGCAGAACCGACCGGTCTACGCTCAATAATCCTTGAATAGTTTTCAATACCGGAACAATAGCCCATTTCTTTAATCATTTCAATATCGTATTTTACTCGTTGCTCTAACCTTTGTGCTTCAACCAACTTATTTTGATTTTGCAGCTCAACCAATCTGTGCTGCAATTCTTCTTTAATTAATTTAATCGTTTCATCAACATTCTCATCATTAGAAACATAGTGAACCGCCGGATAAATAACAACACTTTGCGGAGTTTCAATAATTTCACCTGTCACATTGTCAATTTTAACAATTTTTTCAATCTCGTCACCAAAGAAATAAATTCTAGTAATAATTTTTTCATAAGCCGGCATAATCTCAACAATATCACCTCTTGCACGGAAGGAAGAACGTTCCAAAACAAGATCGTTTCTTGTATATTGCACACTTACCAAATGTTTTAACAAATCATCTCGCTCAATTTCATCCCCGACTTTAAGCTCAACAGAACCTTTAAAGTAATTTTCCGGCAATCCTAAACCATAAATACAACTAACAGACGCTACGATAATTACATCATTTCGCTCATACAGACACCTTGTTGCATTATGACGTAACCTATCAATTTCTTCATTGATAGATGCGGATTTTTCAATAAATGTGTCCGTTCTCGGGATATACGCTTCCGGCTGATAATAATCATAATAACTTATGAAATATTCAACTGCGTTATCGGGAAAAAGTTCTCTAAACTCATTGTATAATTGTGCAGCAAGTGTTTTGTTATGCGCAATAATAAGAGTTGGCTTTTGAACTCTTTCAATTACATTTGCAATAGTAAAAGTCTTACCTGAACCGGTAATCCCAAGTAATGTCTGCGCATCATCACCGGCATTAATCCCCTCAACTAATTCTTCAATTGCTTTTGGTTGATCTCCCGCAGGTTTATATTTGGAATGTATTTTAAATTTTTTCTCCATAACAAAATTATACATTAAGCAAAAATACTAGCAAAAAAAAATTTTACGTGTTTATATATAATTGACTATAGTTATACATTACTGGCATGGTACCAAAAATTGATTAATACAGTTTGTACAATAAATCAGGTTAAACCAACAATTAACCATTCATCAAAGCCGAATAATAAAGCTAAAAAGCACAAATATCAAGATCCGTTAAATAAAAAAGTTCCTGTGCTAATGTCGTATTCAAACGAAATTGGTACAGCAATTTCAGAAATCGCCCCCAAATTAGGTACTGCGCTTTGGGCTCCAACCTTTTTGTATCTTGGAGCAGACATTTATGACAAGTATAAAAACGACAAAGACAACTACAAACCTAGTGGAAAAAGAGCTTTAAAACGTGCAATTTTTCAGGGAATGACATCATTGATTGCATTACCTGCAGTAATTTTTACTGCGCAAAGTGCAATTTCTCCTCTTGCCCAATTTGACAAATGGGGAATTAACGGAAACACCAAAGACGCCGTATATAAGCACACAAAAAGCGTTATCGACCAAGCTCACGGTTCTGCATTAGATAGTTATGAAGAATTTAGCAGGGTTATAAAAACTACCCTTGAAAACAAAATTAAATCAAGAAAAACAGAAAAGAAAACTGTTAACATTTTCAAAAGAACTTGGAACAAACTATTCACACAACGTTACGCACTGCTTTCTGCTGATAAAGCCAGAGTTTTAACCTTTGCAGAAGCAAATGCTAAAAAAACATATCAAATTCTCACGGCTTTAAATGAAGGCGATAAACGCAAAGTTCCACATCGAATTTTTCAAAAATACAAAAAGACACTTCCATTGATGAAAGAAATGTACAAAGACGGGGATTATTCTCATCAAGCAACAAGAAATGCCCTTATAGAGTATCAAAATTCTCTAATTTTTAAAAACAAATTGTTAAAAACTATCGGTGGTTTTACGGCACTGTTACTACTTGCCAATCCAATCAACAATTTTGTAGATAAGCAAATTATGAAAAAATTCATCAGTCCTGGAATTGACCAAATTTCAGAAGGCTTTGTAAACGAATCCAATATGAAGACAATCTTCAATAATATGAATACAGAAAATTCTAATGATAAAAACGAGAAGACATCGAACCTGATTGAGAAATTAAAGTTTCAGCGCGAAACGAAGTCAAAGGTTGCGGGAAATCATTAATATATTGACCATTTTCTAATTTAGAAACAAGTTTTACAGACAAAGCCGCTGTCCTTGCAGGTGATAATTCAACAATTGATGTAACACATCTTTTGCCGTTATCAAGCTTGTTTATTTGCACCAAATAATCATAATTTGTCAAAACTTTATTTTTTGCCAACTTTTCAGACAGGTTCTCATTTACAACTACATTATTAACAAGTTTTGAAATTGCCGTCTCTACAGATGATGCACACAAAGTCGAAATACAACCCTTTCTTTCAGAAAACTCAATTATAGAAGTATTCAAATCCGAAATAATATATTCTGGCTCTATTTTCATAATATTTTCAACAATCTCATCCAAATCAGTTGATTTTGTGTCAATACTAAATTTCATCAAATAATTTGATTTTGAATTAATCTGAGATGATTTCTCTAACAACACCGCTCTTTTATTCAGAATAGTAGTGTTTATCAATACATCCAAGAATGTTGTTTTACCAGAATTTATATCTCCTGAAAATATAATATTTTTCTTTTCAGAAATCGCATTAATAATAAAATCCAAAACTTCTCTTGATACAAAAGCATTATCCAAAATACTTTCAATATTATATTCTACAGTTTTTCGAATAATAATATTAGTACCCGAATTGGAAATATTAGCAGTTATAACAGAAATCAAAAGATTATTATATTTCACATTCCAAACATTTTTCGACAAATCAATTTTTGTACAAACCATCCCCGAAATACTGTTTATCAAAAATTCAAGTTGCTGATTTGACAACATCATTTCTGTATTCAAAATTCTACCACCGATTTCAATATGTACACTATTTGTACCATTAACAAATATTGCAGAAACATTTTCTTGTGAAATCAAATATTCCAAAGGGCCAAAACCGATAACAGCAGACGACAATTTTTCAATTAATTTTTGCTTATCATCATCCGAAAATGAATATTTTTCTACTGAAAACTTATTATCAACAAAGCTTTTTATCAATTCTTTTTGTTTTTCTTGTGAATACTCACCCCAAACAGGAATTGAATTAATTTTTTCAATCAAATCTTTTTTTAAATCATTTTCAACGACAGAAATATCAAGATTTTGTGGTGCAACTTCATTTTCAATAGCATTTTCAATTTCTTGTTTTTGAGGTTCAACAATTTCCTCTGCTTTTTCATCAGAAACATTTTTGCGAACGAATGAAAACTTATATGGTAGTTTAACATCTTTCTTATCAGCTTTTTTAAACCTACTGCTTAATTTGCTATTTTCTAACACGTCTTACACCATTCCATTCTTTTTAGTTAAATTTTGTCTGTAAATACTGTCAGAAACCATCAAAGCCAAGTTTTTGCAACTCAAAGCAACATTTGCATCAGGGTTAACGCTTGAAACCGGAACTCCTTTATTAATAGCCGACATCATTGTAAAATAATTGTTCGGAACTTTCCAATAAAGTTTTTTACCAATAGCTTCTTCCACATCTTCCGCCTTGATTTCGTCATTTTCCATATAACGGTTAATCAAAACCTGAACCTTTTCACTATCTAAGCCCAATTTGTCAAACAATTCAAGACAACGTTGACAATTTCTGATAGCAGGCAAATTCACAATCGTAACTAAGAAAATCAAATCCGAATTTTCCAAAGCAGTAATAGCTTTTGGATCAAAACCAGCAGAAGTATCTACGACAACATATGAAAATGTATCACGCAAAATATTGAACAACCTTGTAATATCTTTTAAGGGAACGTCATCAACTTGTTTGAAATACGGAGGATCAGCCAATACATACAAGCTTGTATCTTTATATCTTTCCAAAGTTGATAACAAGAAATCTTCATTAATTTTATCCAAATTCTGCAACATGTAGGAAATATTAAAAGACGGTTTCAAGTCCAAAAAAGTAGTTACATCACCAAGTTGAAAATTCAAGTCAATAAGAGCAACATTTTCTTTGGTAATTTTTGCAAGTTCATACGCCAGATTTGTTGCAATAGATGTTTTTCCCACTCCACCTTTGTTAGAATAAACTGTGATTACACGGCATTTTGATTTTTTTTGTTTTCCACCTGTCAAATCGTTATACAATTTAGCTAAAACGCCTAAAAATTCAGCTTTTATAACCGGAATTGCAAGAAAATCTGTCGCCCCAACTCTCATAGCACGGATAACCAAATCCACATCAGGTTTATCAGAAAGCGCAATTACTCTGCAATCAGGGAACTCCGTCGTTATCTTTGAAACAAAGTTGAGAGCTTGTTCAGGATAATCTGAAACATCAATAATTACAAGAGAATTTGTTAATTCTTTAATTCCGTTATAAGCTTTTGAATAATCAGATGTAGCCGCCAAAAACGAAAATCCGTCAAACTCTTGAAGATATAATTTCAAAAGTTCCGCAGTACTATCATGTTCAGTTATAACAATTGTTGGAATGCTCTGTTTCATACAAAAATTGTAGCATATTTTGCAGAAAGTAGCAAGAAAAATAAAACCAAATATAATGTACTACTATATCTACCATCATAATAATTTTCACTCACAACATTCAAATAATTTTTATAATAAAGATCATAAAAGTCTTTTGCAGTTTTTGGATTTCCTCAATTTGACCAATCACCGTTATCTGCTTCCGATTGTCGTGTAGCTTGCGCAATTACTTATTATTAACCTCTCTCTTAAATTTGTAAGCTCGCTTTAGCTCACTAACAAATTTCTTCTCTCCTCAAAGGGCAAGATTATTAAAAGTTTCAATTAGGTTAAAATCTTGATTATGAGAGGATTTTATCCTCCATTGCATAAAAAAAGCCCTGCACAGATGTGATTTTGTTACCTGCGTGGTCTCGCAGGTGGGTGAACGCCCCGGATTATCCGTTTCCCGCTGGCGATTTTTCAATCGGCGGGTCTACTTCACATCCTGTCGGAGTCAATTCTCCCTTTTATAATAAATGTAGGAACAAAATGAGCATCCATACAGAGCTAATTCCATTATAACATATTATTTTGACAATTTCAACATTTTCAAAATATCAAACTATTTTCCAAAAATTTGCGCACCGACATAAATTCCAACAAACATTGACAAAAACATCACCATAAACGTATTTACAATTACTAAACTTGGCGCATCTTTATAAAAAATATTCAATCCAACTGCCAACAATCCAACAACCAAAGCTGTTAAAGTAAACGGCAATGTACTTTTTTTGTTCTTAACAATCTTTACATTATGACAAAGTTTGTCAGTAGAATACTCATCAACATTAGATAAATTCATAGCTTTATCAAAAGATTCCTGTGAAATCTGTCCGTTTTCTAACAATTTTTGACATGCCTTTTCATAAGCCTTTCTTGTCTGAAATTCAACAAGGGTAAGCATCTGATCTTGAGTAAGTCTACTAAATTCACTTTCTTTCCCCATCTCAAATGCAACATAAGCAACTTTTTGCAAAATACTTTCATGGTACATCTTTGGAATATCCGAACGCAACAAGTCAACATATTTATGGAAAGTCCATTCAGAAATCACCTGAGTTAAAGCTCTTGCAGTATCTGCATCTTCGATTGTGTCATCATTTGAAAAAGCCTCTCCGGCAATGTATGTAAAATCATAAATTCTATCTAAAAATTCTTTTTTATGTTCAGAAGCAATATCTTCCGGCATAACCTGTTCTGCCTGCTTTTTTAAATCCTTTGCAAAACCTTTAAAATCAAATGTTGCTGTCATAAAACCCTCCGAGAGCATTATACCATGCTTTTAAATTTCGGGCAAATTGATGTTTTGCGGAATAGAACATTAGCTTTCTTCACAAGACAACAACCAATCCTTCCACTGCGTGCGCCCCCCCCTTTCTTTTCAAGGAAGGTTTTGCACCACTCACCATTCACTAAACGCCCCATAGCCATATCGCCTTATTGCCACCTCTGATACCGACTTTGCCTCTTTGCATCTAAGCATCTAAAAAAAACTAATTCATCTTCAAAGTCTGCAACGCTAATTTTTCTGCACCATCGGCTCTGCGCAATGCAGCATCTGCAGCGGACAAATCTTCATTTGATTGAACTTGAACTCCAACCGGAGATGGGATATACGTTCTTACTGGTTCTGTTTGCTTTTTGTCGTCTTTTTTATCAACATTTGTTGTAGTTGTTGTGGTTGTAGTCGTAGTTGTTTTTGTTGTATTATTTTGTCCGTTCTTATATTTATCCAACAAATTTGACTGTGTGTTTGTTGTATTTTGAGTTGTTTGTTGAGTAACTGTTTGAGATTGCGGAGTTTGTTTTAATTGATTAGATTGTTGCAATTGCTGAGGAGGTAAAGGTTGAGATTTCATATCTTTTGCCTTTTCTTCTTCTTTTCCTTCATCCAAAACTGAATGTTTTGGTTTACCAAAAATCAAGTGTGAACCTTTTACAGCAATCTTGTTAAACATCGGCAATAGAACGATCATACCAAGAATTGCCCTCATCGGATAACCTGCCATTTGTTTTACGCCGAATTTCGGATGACGGAACAAATCTTTAATTTTGCCCCAAACACCTTCTCTAACAATTGCCTTGTTATCATAAGGTCTAATTTGTTCCAAACCTACAGTAACAATTCTGCCTACTCGTTTAAACAATTTAGTAATCGGATTTTTTACTCCGGCATTACGCATTTCTTTCAAGTTTTTAACAGAGTCTTTCCAAGCCTTTTTATCCGCAAATCCGCCTGCCATAGCTTTTTGGTTATGAGCATTTAACGCTTGTCTGTAAGCTTCAACACCTTTTTTATCCATACCGGCATATTGTAAACCACCAATACTGTGCATCAATTTTAATGCAAATGGCATACAAACGAAGAATGATACCATTTCAGTAAAACGTTCTGCAAAAGATTTCGTTTTTTCAGAGAAACCACCTTCAGCCTTAGCAGATTTATAAATTACATCAGCCAAATAACCTGCCTGCATAATAGCAATAAGTTTTCCGCCTGCAACCCTGTTAGTTACACCTTCCAACAACATATTGTTATATTTGGCAAGGAATTTTCCTAACAAAGTTTTCGGAAGTTTCTTATCCAAACCTGTCTTTTTCAAAACTTGAGCTAATTCTGGATTTTCATTTAAATTAATATTACCCAATTCTGAAGCTAATTTGTTTGCTGTTTCAGATGCGTAAACCTCACGCCCAATTACTCTTGTTTTAACCTTACCTAATTGATTGTGATTTGTTCCCCAAATTCTTGCAAACATATTTCTATTTGCATCATGAGTAGCTTCCAAAATTCGAGGTAAATTATCTTGAGAATGTTTCGCAATCTTTTCCATTTCTGCGAAATCTCTATAGCCCCATTCAAAAGCTTTCATATCTTTTAATTTAGCTAGTTTCGCTTTATCATCAAGTGCCTTAAATGCGTTCAATTCAGAATTAATTTGAGCTGAAGAAAGAGTTTTTCTTGAATTTCTCAAAATTGTTTCAACCTCAGCCTCTTGTAAAATTTTAGCTTTTTCTTCTGCAGTTGCAGCTTTTTCTATTAATGATTTGAATTTTTTAATATCAGCTTCTTTAGCACCATAGCAATCCAAATCTTCAACATATTTTAAAGGACTTACAAATTTTTCACCATGTTGAGGATAATCAAAAATCTGCATACCCCACATCCCGTTTGCCTGACCTTTAACCATATCTAATTCAGGTTTTGAAGGAGTATAAGCAAATGCTCTGGTTATAGCAAATCTATCAATCAAATTGTTTTTCAAGAAAGATTTAAAACTTTTAAATCCACTATTAATTCCTTGTCCGACACTAGATTTCCCAAACTTGCTGCCTTTTACATAATTTGTTACATCGTCACCAAATTGACCAACTTTATGGTGCAGTGTATCCTCGTAATTACCACGAGATTTTTTGGCATAATAATCCATTGCTTGAGTAGCTACCGCCCAAGCCGGAACACCAATTGCCGCAGTATAAAGCATACCTTTTGGGTCATCAGTCGTTTCAGAAACCCTATTTGCGACATAACTGTCTTGAATATTCTGTTTCAACAACTCAGGATTAGACGCTTGCATAGCCTGTTGCTGCTGAGTGTTCTGGCTCTGCGTTTGCGACATTGCTTGAAATTGAGGTATTTGTTGGTTTTTATAAATGTTATTGTCAAGCATAATTATCCTATTCCCCTATATAATTATAAAAACAAAAACTCTTTAATTATTGCTTTTAAAAAACATTTATAAAGAAATGTAACAAACTAACCCTTTTGTGAAATTCAACAAGTTGTATATACTTTATATATATACAAGCACTTAATAAGAAGAATGAGAGGCAAATAAATGGCAGTAGCAAATTTAAAGAAAATTGATGACAAGCTTAAAAACATTTATGAAAATCAAGTTACAGTCAACAATAATCAGCCATTTGAGGATCGTTCAGAATTGCTGTTTGCACAAATGAATTTTATTGCAATGGCAAATAAACAAGCTTTACATTTAATCTAACATTTTAACTCCAATTAATTTTTCCCCTACAAATTTTTACCTGATTTCATCCCGAAATCAGGTTTTTCTTATACTACGTATGTAGTCCTCTGCGACAATTATTAGTCCATACCTCATACATCGGTGTAGTGTTTTACGTATGTAGCCCTCTGCAACAACCATTAGTTCATACTTCATACATCAGTGTAGTGTTTTATAATCCTCGATTTTGTCATCTTGAGCGTAAGCGAAAGATCGCAGTATTGGTAAAATATTACAAACACTGCGATACTTCGGACTGTTGTCCCGAATATGACGATATTTTTTTATTTTCTGCTATAATACACCTATGAAATTATGTATTTTTTCAGGAACATTCAATCCAATTCATAAAGCTCATTTGAAAATGGCGGAATATGTTTTATCTCATTACGGATTTGACAAAATCATTTTTATTCCTGCATACAAGCCACCACACAAGGATTACGACACAAATATGTGCCAACATCGTTTTAATATGGTTAAGCTTGCAATAAAAAATAATCCGCATTTTGAAATTTCTGACATTGAATACAAAAGTGAAGGTAAATCATATTCTTACCTAACCGCTTTAAAACTCTATGAACAGTACGATGTTGATGAAAAAATACATTTTATTATCGGAACTGATGCCTTTGAAAAAATTGAAAGCTGGTATGAAACCGATAAATTCAAAAAAATTGTTGATTTTATTGTATTTATAAGAGAAAATGAAACTGTAAATTTGGATTTCCTTAAAGAAAAAGGGTATAATTTTGAATTTACACAAATGCCGTTTATCGACATCTCATCAACTGAATTGAGAAATAGAATAGAGCAAGGTTTACCCATTAACGACCTTGTCACAAAAGAAGTAGAGGAGTACATTTATAAAAATGGATTATACAAAAATTCTTGAATGGCTTAAAAATAATTTGAATGAAAAAAGATATATCCACACACTCGGAACAGCAGATTGTGCAAAAGAATTAGCCAAACAATTCAAACTCAATCAAGACAAAGCTTATTTAGCCGGACTTTTGCACGATTGCGCAAAATGTTTTCCAAACGAAAAATTACTGGACATTATTCACAAACATCTTGATGTTGAAGAATGCGAAATGCTTAATTACAAAACATTGCACGCACCAGTTAGTGCTTACATTGCTGAAACAGAATTTAAGATTACCGACAAAGAAATACTATCTGCAATCAGATGGCACACATTGGGTAAACTTGATATGACTGATTTTGAAAAAATTGTATTTATTGCAGACAAAATTGAGCCAAATACTCGAGATGAAGAATATTCCGCAAAAATTAGAGATTTATTAAGCGAAGAAAACGGTTTAAACAAAGCATTATTAAAATGCTACAAGGAAACAATCAAAAGTTTAGTCAAAAGAGATTTGAAAATTTGCCTTTTAACAATTAAAATCTACAATAAACTTCAAGATTTGGTTCAAAATTAGCATGTTCATGATAAAATGTATCCAAAGAGAGGAAGTATAATGCAGGTACTGGAGATTAAGAACAATTTAGTTAAAATAGCTTATGATGTAAACGATAACCTTGCTCTTTCAAGTTTTGTTATCATTGAGGACACAAACACACCTTATGTTGCACAGGTTGTCAATGTCAAAGCAGATAAATTAACCAATTTTGCAATAGTTAAGTTGCTATTTACCTTCAATGAAGAAGGTATTTTGAAAAATTACAACGGAACTATTCCATCGCTTAAATCTACAGTTTCAATTCTTCCATCAAAAGAATTGCTTGATATCATTCCGATTGAAAACAATCTTACAATGGGGGAATTAGCCCAACAAAACGTTACACTTAATGTAGATAAAACAATTTTAGATAATAATTTGTTAGTTTGTTCTGATAATGTTGAAAACACAAACATTCTTTTGAAGAATATTACAAAACAAATTGATGAAAAAATCGTAATCTTTGATACAGATGGACTTTTTGATGCTGAAAACAAAATCACATTCGGGAAAGACTTCAAACTTCCGCTAAATTACGACACAATCAACTTTATATATGAAAACGAACTTGATGACGTTGATGCAACAAGCAGAGCCGTAATTCAAGACATTTTTATTGAAGTTCAAGAATATACAAAAAATTTGCCGGAAGGCTATCTTCCATTTGAAACATTTATCAATGTTGTAGATCAACAGTACAAAGAAACACAAATTCCACAACTTGTATTATTGAAAAATAAACTTATCAAGTACAGAGATTTGAACGCTTTTGCAGAAACATTAAAAGATGTTTTAAGTTTGAGTATTGCAATTGACAAATCAAAAGTCACTATTATTGATATTTCTGAAATGGCTCCAGTATTACAAAAAGAGATTATGTCTTACACATATGGAGTTATGAAAGGGATTAATGAAACAATCTACTCTTTTGTAAAAGTTGATAACGCAAATTCTAGCAAAAGATTACTTAAAACATTCTTATCTCGTGACGGAATTTATACAACAATAATTTGTCGCCACGAATACAAATATTTACCTGAATTAAAAAGCGCAGCTCAAAACTTAATATTGTTCACACCACAAACATTACAACATGATTTTGCAGCATACAACACTTTTTTGAATAAATTAAACACAGATGAATTTATCATCTATGGTGCGCATACTCAAAATATTCCACTAATCGTTGAACTTGATGAACTTGAATTAGATACACAAAATGATGACGACGAAACAGAAAGCGAAAAAGATATAGAAGAAATTCCCAGTTCTAACGTAGTTCCAATGCCGGCACCAGTTCAAAATACTGCACCGCAAAAAAATGTTACAGAAAGCCCAGAACCAGAAATTCAGGAAGAAGAAACTTTTAAAGCTCCTGAAGTAGAATACCCTGATTTAGGTTTTGACAATGAAACTCCCAGTAGTAACGAAACGCCAACAGTAGATTTTCCGGAAACAGAAACATTAAATGTTACAGAGGAGCAACCTGAAGAAAATTTTACACAAATTGAACTTCCTGAAACATTTGAAGAACCAGAAATAGAGGAAGTTCAACAAGAAGAACCGGAAGAAGATATTCAAGAAAACTTTGATAATGAAATTTCACAAGAACCAATTGAAGAAGAAGTTTTTATGCCGGAAACTGATATTCCGCAAGTTGAAATCAATGAAGATTTATCAGAGCAAGCTATAATTGAAGATAGCAATATTTCGGAAACACCTGCTAAATACACATCTCAAGCAACCGAAGAACAAGCTCCTATATACAACATTTTGGATGACAACGAAATTGATTATCAAGATGCAGAACCGGAAGTTTTGCCACTTGAACCTGAGATTGATTATTCTGTAGAAGATATTGATATTGAAGAAAACTATCAAGAACCGCAGCCTTATGACGAAAACGAAGCTATGATTGAACAGGCTGCCAAAGATGTTGATAAATTGATTTACGAAAAACTTCCAAATGAAGACGTTACACTAGACGACTTATCTGACTTACAATCAGATGAACTAACAGAAGATGATTTAAACTTGATTGGAGATTTGGCTTCTGATAATGGAATTACTCCAGAACCAGAGCTTGAATACAATGAAGAACAACCTCCTGTTGTACCTATTTATAATGCAGAAGATATTGAGACTCAAGAACAACAATCACTTGAACCAGGAGATAGAGTATCATCTCCCAAATATGGAGAAGGTGTTGTTGAAAAAATGATTAAATATGGCAATAAAATGCTTTGCTCTATTGAATTTCCGAACATTGGCAGACGACTTTTAGATCCTGCAATGACTGAAATCAAAAAATTAGACTAACTAAATTTATCTTAAATTAGAAGCTTTTTTTAAATATACAAACTGTGGAACAAAATCTGTTTCACAGTTTAAAACTAATAAAACCCTCAGACACATTGGTAAAGAATTAGGAACATCAAGTTCATGAAAGCACATCATAGCAACATTTTGCCACCCCAAGTCAAGACGAGCAAATTTCGCAGGGAAAGCAGCATTTAAGTCATTTGTTAGAGTAAAAATAACATGCGAAATATTTTCAACCTGAACATTGTTTTTTTTAATTATTTCTGTTAAAAGTTCAATTGTCGCCAATTTTATTGCATCTGACGTATTTTCAGTTACTGTTATAGCTCCTCTAATTCCTTTAGTAGTCATTATTATTCCTTTTTATTTAGCAATATGCAAGCCATTTGCCCAATCACGAGCAAACATTTCGCCCTTACCTTCCGGTTTAACTTTTATAAGCAAAATGCTATCTTGTCCGCAACCGACTTCAATTCCTTCTTTTGTAACACGGCTAAAAATCCCGCATTCACCGGAAACATCTTTTAAAACCCTTGTTTCAAGCACTTTTACAACTTTGCCATTGTAGATAAAGTACGCAGATGGCATTTTATAAATTCCTCTAACCAAATTATGGATATCTTGCGCAGATTTTGACCAATCAATCAAAGTTTCTTCTTTAATTAATTTATTTGCCATACAAACACCAGTTTCACATTGTTTTTCAGGTGAAATTGTTTTATCAACTAGCCCAATCAATGTTTTTTCCAGCAAAGCAGGAGAGTCCACGCTAATTCTTTCAAACAAATCTACACATGTCATATTATCAGGAATTTCAATCTTTTCACGCATGCAAACATCGCCACAATCCAAGCCCAATTCTGTAATCATAGTACAAATACCGGTTTCTTTATCACCATTAATAATAGCTCTTTGAATAGGATTAGCTCCTCTATAACGAGGCAACAAAGAGGCATGAAGATTAATTGTTTCATACTTTGGAATATCCAAAACTTCTTGTGACAAAATTTGCCCGAAAGCAAAAGTTACAAAGAAATCCGGTTTTAGTTCTTTTAATTCTTCCTGAATTTCAGGTTCTTTTCTGATTGATTTCGGCTGAAAAACAGGTAAATTATGTTCAATAGCAAATTGTTTTAAAACAGACATTGACATTTTATGTCCACGCCCAGCGGGTTTGTCAGGTTGAGTAACCACAGCCAAAACATTAATTTTTTCAGAATTATAAAGATGTTCCAACGATTTTAGAGCAATCGCAGGAGTTCCAAAGAAAACAATATTAATCATTATTTATCCTCGCTTTCAGGTCCATCAATCAATAATTCTGGATCAACCGGCGGGAGATTATGTTCTGCCAAAACCTTGTCAGCTTCAAAACGATTTACACAATGATCTATAAACAAAATACCGTCAAGATGATCGTTTTCGTGTTGAATTGCTCGAGATAAAAGTTCTCCATCCTTTGCTTCCAAAACAAATGGTCTACCGTGTTTATCAAGAGCTTTAACCATAACATTTGCATATCTCTTTACATCAGTATAAGCTTCAGGAAAACTTATACAACCTTCTTGAGCAACAGTTGCACCTGTTTTTTTGATAATTTTAGGGTTAATGAAAACCATAGGATTAAGCGGTTCATCATTTTTTGATACATCAATAACGAACACTCTCAAATTAACACCAATTTGCGGAGCAGCCAAGCCTACACCGTTTTTGGCATACATTGTTTCCAACAAATCCTGAACAAGTTCTTGAATTTTCTTAGATACTTTATGAACCTCTTTAGATGGTTCTCTTAAACTTTTTTCACCGTATTGTAAAACTCTTTTAACAGCCATTATTAAACCTCTTTCCTTAAATAAATAATAGCATAAAAATTTATCTCACGTCTAAAAATTTATGCACTTGAGGAATAAGTCTTACTTTTTCATAATTTTTTAAGAATTTGTCAAGAATTTGCGCACAAAAATCTGGAGATATAGACATTTTATCTTCAACCATTTCCGGTTGCAAAATTAATTCAATTCCATATTTTTTACCTAATTCACAACATTTAGAAATTTCATCATCAGTTATTTTTGAATTAAAAACAATTTTCGCAAAAGTTTCAATTCCACGACAAGCATCAAAAAATTTGTCATGAAATTTGTATGAATTTTTAATTCCTGTCGCACTTTCCAATTTTATATCCGCAGAAACAATATTAACATATTGCTTTATTTCCAAAAATTTATCAGAAAGTGTTGCATTTGTTTCAAGATAGATTTTTTTATTTACCAAAGGTAAAAAATCTCTCAAAAATTCAACTGACAATAAAGGTTCACCACCAGTCAAAGAAACAGAATGCACATTTTTATATTCATTAACCTTTTGCGCCAATTCATTCGGACAAATTTCAATAAAATCCGAATTTGAAGAAAATTCTGTATCACAATAATTACATTTCAAATTACAATTACAAAACCTTACAAATAATTGTTTATAGCCGACATACGGACCTTCACCCTGAATTGATGCAAATATTTCTTTAACTTTTACCTTATTCATTTAACAAATTCTCTCTTATGTTTTGTGTGGACAATTTCTTAAGCTTTTCATAAAGCCTAACTTCATCATCCGACAAAGAACAAGGAATTTCAATATGCACATTAACAATCATGTCGCCAATTTTTCCATTTTGCTTCAAGCCTTGCCCCGCTAAACGGAATTTTTGACCAGAATGTGTCTTTGGAGGAATTTTCAGACTAAAATTACCGTCAAACGCAGGAACTGAAATTTTTCCACCCAAAACTGCTTCTACAGGAGTTATCGGGATATTATAAACAATATTATTTCCATCAAAAGATATTCTAGAATTTGGTTCAACCTTAATTTTTAAGAACAAATCGCCATTTTTACCACCATTTTCACCAGAATTTCCCTCAGATTTAATTCGAAGCTTTGCGCCGTTTTTTATATTTTTGGGAACTTTAACAGAAATTTTTCTATGTTCTGTTTTCTCACCACTCCCATTACAAATTGGGCAAACATTTCCGTTAATAAATTTTCGACCTTTGCAATGCGGACATTCCATAGCATGAACGACATTTATCATTCGTTCTGTTCCATTTATTGCCTCTTTTATAGAAATTGAAATTTCTTCATATATGTCAGCACCTTTTACAGGTGATGGCTTTTCTTTTTTAGAATTAGTAAAACCTTCAAAAATATCATTAATTTTTTTAGAAAATTTTTGTTTATCCATTTTAGTTTTTGAAGAATAAACAGATTTTTCCTCATCAGTCGAATTTGAATTTGTTGAAGTTTTTTTATATTGATTTTGCGCCTCATTTGGAGAAGTTTGTTGTTTTTCCTTTTTATAAAAAGATGACTTAAAAAATCCGTTTATTGTGTCATATTGAAAACGTTTTTTTGCATCAGAAAGTGTTTCATAAGCCTCGCTAATATCTTTGAACCGAGAAGCTCCATCAGGGTTTACATCAGGATGAAATTTTCTAGCCAAACGCCGATAAGCTGACTTAATTTCAGCCTCCGAACTGTCAGGTGTAACTCCAAGAATAGAATAATAGTTCTTCATATTTTTATATATAATGAAGTTCTAAAATTTTTCAACCTTCTCACAAATATCATTTCGGCACTTTTTACCACTGAAAGATATTAATTCAACATCTTCATATAAGTGTTTTCTCGCTCTTGAAAGCGTTTTAGCCGTTTTAGTCAAAACAAGCGTTTTCCCTTCGACAGTTTCATATTCAAAATATTTATTTTTTGTTGTAGCAAAATGAGTTATATCACTTTCAACAAGCTCTAACCCCTTAATAATTTCACCTTTTTTTCTTGAAGAAATTACACATGAAACAGAAGAATTGTCGGAAACATCTATTTTTTCATAATCATCTGCAAATGAACCAACCGCACATGCTTCAAATAAAGTTAACAAATTTTCATCAACTAAATTCAAAACAGCTTCAGCGTCATGATCAGACAAAAACGGTTTAAAATCCAACGTTACAAAATTTCCATCTGTGGTTAAAACACAATCAATACCTAAAACCCCTAAATATGGAGTTTCTTTTCGTTGTAATGAAGCTAATACTCTTTCTACGACATTTTGCATAACAGAATTTTCAATATCGCTAGAAATTTTATAGTCAGGTGTATAAGCTCCTACCCCAGATGTTAAAATTCCACCATCGCCATCTTCAGCAAACTTATAATTTGCAACAGTTGCAAGGTGCAAAGCACTGTATCCGTCAGTTACAACATAAATTGTAAATTCATGACCATAAACATAATCTTCCAAAACAACTTTATTTTCGTCTTTATTAAATAAATCTTCGACAAAAGTTTTTGAAGCCGCAAAAGTTGTACAAACCAATCTATCAGCAGAATTTGAGTTTTCATCAGCTCTAATCACCTGTGGCATTGGAGCATTTTTCAAATAATCAATAGCCAAAGGCAATTTATCAAAAATACCAAATCTTGGAGTTGGTATCCTCAATTTATATAAAAATCTTTTACCTGCAGAGCGACTTAATGTAAATTGCGCACTCTGAGCCGTCGGACAAAAAATAAGTTGATTATTAGTTTGAAATAACTCTGCAATGTTATTTTTTATAGCAACTTCTGAAGTTACAATAGTCAAATCAATTGCATTCTCCAAAACATATTCTAAAATCTCTTGAACATTTTCTTCTCTTATATCAACACATTCAGCCAACTCAGAAATTGCACTGTTTCCAGACAATACAAAAATATCACAATCATAATTTTTGAACTTTTTAACTAATGCGTATTCTTTTGCAGAATTTCCAACTATTAAAACTTTTTTCTTTTTATCCATAAGTCTATTGTAGCATAAATTTAAAAGAAGTTAAAGCAGAAATATTTATCATATAAACGAGGGATTTTATTAAGTTTTATTAATTATTTATTCAAAATTGTGATACAATAATGACAAATAAAAATTAATCATTAATTTTTATTTTGTAAGTGAGGTAGAAATGGCAGGTATTGTAAATTTATTATCACAAATGTTTGTTCCGCAAACAACTCAGGTTGCTACACCGGTAAGAAGCACATCTTCAAACCCATATAGCAACAACCCATTTGTAAACTATAATGGACATAGCTTGAATGCTTATGCAAAAAACGCACCTGTCAGAGGTGGCTACTTTGCAGGATATTACAACGGCAAACAAAATATTGTAGGACAGCGACTTTTTATTGAAGTTTAGCATATTTTATACAATTGACAATCTCTAAAAAACACGTTATAATAGGAGTATAGTAATAGAGATTGAGATTATATGAATAAACATTTATTTTTGGGATTTTCTTTGACAGAAGTATTGATAGCAATGACTGTTATCGGTGTTATTTCTGCGATTACAGTTCCGGTTGTTATCGGACATTACCAAAAGCAATCATTGCTTTCATTAGTACAAAAAAATTATTCTGATATGGAACAGAATTTAACAATCTTGCAAACTGAAAATTATTCAAAAGGATTGTATCATTCAATTCTAAACCAAAAAGAAGGAAAAACTGTTGAAAATACTGCAGGTCAATTTTTGACGGAGTATTACAAATTAAAAAAAGATTGTGGAACAACGGCTCAACCTTGCTTTGCAGCAGCATATAGAGATATAAGCACTGGAACTGCAACAAATTTTTCATGTGCTGGTTATACAATCAGCACAAACAATGGAACTGCAATTTGCATAATTCCGGCAAATATTGCTAAAGAAACTAAAGAAGGCGAAACCGAAGAAACAGAAACCAAAAATCCTGCTAAAGTTTTTATTGATATTAACGGTACAGAAGACCCAAATATTTCAGGCAGAGATTTATTTACATTTAATATTTATGAAGATTTTACAATTGATGAAGTTGATCCGACATTAAGCAGTTCAGATAAAACAGCTAAAAGAACTGAAGTTGCAGCTAAATGTATAACTTCTAAAATTGGAGAAGGTTGTTTATCAAGACTTCTCAACGATAATTGGAAAATGAATTATTAGAAAGGTATAAACATGAATAAAAAATCCGCATTTACATTAACGGAAGTTCTTATCACAATGGGTGTTATCGGAATTATTTCTGCTCTAACAGTCCCAACATTGGTAAATAACTATCAAAGAAAAGCAATGACCGTTCAATTGAGAAAAGTTGCAAATGATATGTCGAATGCTGCAGATATGCTCATGACAGAAGAAGGAAAATCAAAATTCTCTGCAACAACAGGCTATAGCAATTTAGATAATTTCGTAAGAAACCATTTTAAAATATTAAAAACTTGTGATAAGGATAGCACCACAGGATGTTTTGCAAATGAAAAATACAGAAGTATTTCTGGAGCAGTATCAGACGCAACATATTCTTGTGCTGGGAATTCATACGTGTTAGCCGATTCTGCTGCAATTTGTCTTTCTAAAGATGAAGAAACCGGAGATGTTGTTGTAACAACTGATACTAATGGACAGGAAGGACCAAACATCGCAGGTCGAGATTTGTTTATTTTTACACTTAGTGCTACTGACGGAACTCCAGGTTTTCACGGAGATTCTGCCTCTTGTACCACAACATCAACAGGAACTGGTTGCTACGAATTGTTAGCTGGCGAGAATAACTGGACAATGAATTATTAATTAATTTAATTATAACCATCTCTATTATGTATAACAACAAAAGGTTGCTCTCAAAAAGAGCAACCTACTTTTATATAATATGTGCTTGATGGGATTCAAACCCACGACCTTCGCCTTCGGAGAGCGACGCTCTATTCAACTGAGCTACAAGCACAAAAAACGGGGAATTAATTCCCCGATAAAATAATTGTGAAATCTGTTTCACCGCATTGGTAATTCACAGGATCATACACAAACTGTAACCCGCCAAATGCCTCATTTTTCTTAGTCAAATGATTATAATACTCATTTGTAATCTTGCTAGAATGTGCAACAAATTGAGAATGCGCACGAGATGCTCTGCCGGTACATTTCACATCAATACCTGCACTTCTCAAGTTTTCAGCCATCTGCGCACCTTTTGCATTATCTGAAGCTAATACGCTTGCAGTAACAGGAGTTGCTTCATCAAAAGCACCTTTGTTATCACGATAAATAACTCTGTTTACAACTTCTTGAGTTTTTTCAGGGTCTAAAATCCAATAACTTATATAACCTTTTTGGTTTGGCGCACCCGGAAGCATTGCTACTTCAATTTTATCCATATCAATATGTTTAGTAAGTGCTGCATATTGACTCATTTCGTAGAACGACATATCAGTTTTAACATATTTTTTAGCAACCGAAATAATATCAGGAATTTTTGTAATGGTAGAAGGTTGCTTCATTTTAGTCAAAAGACTTCTTAACAACCATTGTTGACGTTGAGTTCTCCCAATATCACCCAACGCATCATGTCTAAATCTTAAATATTCAACTGCTTGCTGACCATCTAAATGGTGATCTCCTTTATTAAAATTAATATGCAAATGTCCTGCGTTATCATTGTAGTGCATTGGTTTTTCAACATAAACATCCAGTCCATCCATTGCATTAACAATTTCTTTTACCGCATCATCATGAACCATTATATATCTATCAATATGAACTCCTAAAGTATCCTCAATAGTTCTTTTAGTCATCTCGATACCGCCAATAGCATGAGCTGCATTAATTTTATTTACACCATTATCTCCTGGAAGATAAACCTTGCTATCACGAGGAATTGACAAAGCATTCACTGATTTTGTTCTAGGATCTATGTTTACCAAAATAATTGTATCTGTTCTTGTACCAGTCCATAAATCATTTGGGTTTCCACTAGCATCGACACCTAAGAAAAGAATATTTTGTCGTCTTAAACCAAATGGTAAAGCAAAATCCGCATGTTCTTTATTATTGTTACTCAATGTAAGTTTTTGAAATAATTTTGTTATAAAAGAATTTTCGCCAAAATGTTCCTCTAAAAAGTTTTCATTATCAGCCATTAAAAATATACTCATAATTACGCCAATAAATACAATAATCATACCGATTAAAACTTTTGCGAAAGAAGAGCGTTCTTCTCGTTGTTGTTTCGCTCTTTTTACAAAATTACGTGTTCTATACTCTCGTCTTCGTTGTGTTTGATTTGTCATATTTTTACCTTTTTACATAACCTTAATTAAGAAAGTTGACACTAACGTAAAGTAAATTGCCAACCCTAAAACATCAATAGTTGTCGCAATAACGGGACCGGATGCGACTGCCGGATCTACTTTCATTGCTTTCAATGCAAATGGTGTAAATGTACCAATAACGGTAGCAATTGTCATGTTGATAGCCATCGCCAAACCGACAACCGCACCTAAAGCTTTGCTATGCTGCCATCCCCAACAAACAAGGGTTACAAGCACTCCGAAAATTGAACCGATAAACAACCCAATACAAGCTTCTCTCAAAATATGATGAACCGCAGATGATAAAGTAATTTGTCCTGTAGACAAACCTCTAACAATCAAAGTAATACTTTGAGTTCCAATGTTTCCGCCTAAACCTGCCAACAATGGCATAAATATAGCGATAATCGGCAAAGTCTGTAATGTATGGTCAAAATGGTTACCAACATTAACAGCAATAAATTCTCCAATCAAAGTAATAAATAACCATGGAGTTCTTGCTCTAATTGAATTAAAAATATTACCAGTAAGGATTTCATCTTCATCAACAACTTCTGTCGAAATACCTGATGATTGGTAGATTTCTTCTGTTGTTTCCTCTTCAAACAAATCATGAACATCATCCCACGTAATCATCCCTTTTAGCCTATTATATAAGTCTACAACAGGCAAAGCATTGTATTGGTATTTCATAAACTCGTCAATAATGTAGTCACTATAATCATCAACATGAAGTTTAACAATATCTGAAATCATTATATCTTCAACTTTTTGATTAATAGGAGATGTCAAAAGTTTTCTTAAAGAAACAACCCCCAACAAATGATTTTGTTTGTCGACAACATAGACGTAATAAAGTTCCATGTTATCTTCTTCTGCCTTAATTCTAATGTGGTTTAAAACATCCTGCACACTCATATCACAATTAACCGTAAGCACAACCGGATTCATAATACCACCGGCAGTATCTTCATTATAGGTTAAAAGTTCTCTGACCTCTTCTGAAAACTTATGGGGTAATTTGTCAAGATAAGTTTCACTCTCATCTTCTTCCATATCACCCAAAACATCCGCCGCAGCATCATGTGGCAACTGCGTAATAATTTGGGATGCAAAATTCTGATCAACATCCCCTAACAATTCAACCTGCATTTGAGGGGGCAAATATTCCATCAAATCTGCAGCTTTGTCAATTTCTAAAAGTTTAAAACACTGCAATCTTTCTTCAGGTTTTAATGCCTGAAAAATATCAGCCAAATCAGCAACGTGATAACTATTCAGCTCTTCTTTAAGCTGATCTAAAGTTTCATCATCAATGATTTCTCTAATTCTGTCGACAATGTTTTGAACGTTCATCATATTGATATTATATTACAAACATTTCTGATTATAAAATCGTTTATTTGTGGGAAAAGAAAATAAAAACAACTTAAACATTCCTTCTTCTCTTTTGAGAGAAGGTTAGAATGGGTGCCAATTAAATATTCCATTTTGCTTTTCTACTTTTCCATGCTAAAATAGACCTACAGGAGAAGAAAAAAATGATTAAAGATTATTTTATAGAAAAAGTTGAAAATGCTATAGAAAAAGCTATTGCAGCCAATAAATTAGGTTCAATGACTGATTATACAAAAGGAAGCTTATCTGTAGAACGACCTAAAAATACAGATTTTGGCGATTATGCAGTAAATGTTTCTTCATTAGCCCGTTTTGCAAGAATTGCACCCCCTCAAATAGCAAATGCAATCGTTGAATTTATTGACAAAGAAGATAATGACTATTCTGTAGTTGCAGGTTTTATCAACTTTAAAGCTGGAAAAACAATTCTTTCAAACTTGGTTGATGAAATTTTTACAACCCCTAAAGATTTTGGAAAACCTCAAAACGTAAAAACAGAAAAAATAATTCTTGAATACGTTTCAGCAAACCCAACCGGTCCTTTCCACATTGGACATGGGCGCTGGGCTGCGATGGGTTCTGTTTTGGCAAACTTACTAAAATTCTATGGGCATGATGTTTATCAAGAATTTTATATTAATGATGCGGGTTCACAAATCCAAAAACTTGGACATTCTTTAGAAATAAGAATACAACAAGAATTAGGTTCTGATATTGATTTCCCAACAGATGAAATTGAAAGAAAAAATTTCTACCCCGGAGATTATTTAATCCCTGTTGCAAAAAAATATCTTGAAACATACCCAAAAACAACACTTGAAACATTCAAACCGCTAAATGATGAAACTTTCAAACAAATTTGTGACTTTGCCAAAACCTATGAAGAAAAAGTTCAAAGAGATTTATTAGACAATTTCAAAGTTCATTTTGATAACTTCTATTCAGAACTTACTTTACACAAATCAGGTAAAGTCGAAGAGTGTGTAAACAAATTAAAGCAAAGTGGAAAAATATACCAAAAAGATGGTGCAGATTGGTTCAAATCATCAGATTACGGTGACGACCAAGATAGAGTAATCAAAAAAGCTGACGGCTCAAACACATATTTGACGGCAGATATTGCATATCACATTGACAAACTTCAAAGAGGTTTCGACAGAATGATAAACATTTGGGGAGCAGATCATCACGGTTACGTAGCCCGTGTTAAAGCATCTATTGAAGCTTTAGGATATGACCCAAATAAACTTGAAGTTTTGTTAGGACAATTAGTCAACCTTGTTGTAAACGGAAACGAAGTAAGAATGGGCAAGCGTAAAAACATGGTTACCCTAGAAGATTTAATTGACGAAGTTGGTGTTGACGCTACTCGTTTTTGGATGTCTATGAGAAACATTGACACAACCCTTGATTTTGATATTGAACTTGCTAAAACAAATACTGATGAAAATCCGGTATTTTACGTTCAATACGCACATGCCAGAGCTTGTTCTATTCTTAGACACTTAGTTTCTGAGAAATTAAACACAGAAACAGGAGAGAAATCACCTGCTCCTATGAGTGAAGAAGAATTAAACGCATTAATCTCAGGATTTAAACCTGAAATTGTTCTTCCAACTTTAGACACCGCAAGAAAACTTATCTTGAAACTAGAAGAATACAAATCAGTAATCAAAACTTCTGCAGAAACAAGACAAGTTTACACAATTTGCAGATATGTTCAAGAGTTAGCAAGTGAATTCCACTCATTCTATAACTCAAACAGAGTAATTTCTGATGATAAAGAAATGATGAAAGCAAGAATTTCTCTTGTTTGGGCAGTAAAAACAGTTCTTCATAACGCATTGGAAGACATCTTGGCAGTTACTGCTCCTGAAAGAATGTAATAACAATTTCTTAAATTTCATAAACAAACTTTAATTTAAAGACCGAAGTTTCCTTCGGTCTTTTCTTTAATTATAAAAATATCTTTGGATTTAGGGTTAATCTAAAAAGCTTCTAATCTTTGATGCAAAAGCCAATTTAGTATTTTCAATGATACTTTCTTTTGGCATTGCCTCTGATTTTTCCATTCCTTTAAATTTATAAGCTTTAATTTCGCCAAACTTATCTTTTATAATTTTTAATACCGCATCCTTCATACGATAGACTTCAAATTTTGCGCCGTTTGACAACTTTTTAGAAGAATATTCTGCATTAACTCCTGTCCAATCAGTAATCTTACTTGTTTCAATATTAGGAGATTTTTGTCCCGTCAAAAAATATTCAGTATTGTTTAATGTTAAACCTTTCACATGTGGTGATTTAAAAGAATGTACCTCTTTTGTTAATTTTATTGCTGTATTTATACCTAATTCCATAGCTATTTATTCTCCTTTGCAAAGAACTTAACGTTCGTAAAGAAATTTTATTGCGAAATTTCTTATTTACACGTTTACAAAACTTAAATTATTCAACATATACATAATTTTGTCATAACTTTCTTCAATTACAAGTTGAGAACGTAAAACTTTTGCATTTTTAAAACCTGCCAAATAATACGGATAAAATTTGCGCATAAATTTAATCGCAACATTCTCTCCTCTTAACTTTATTTCTTCATCGAGGTGAAATTTCAACATCTCAACTCTTTCTTCCAGCGGTGGAACAGGAATTTTCTCTCCACTCTTTAGATAGTGCGCAATTCTTGCAATAAGTGTCGGATCACCTATTGCACCTCTACCAACAGCAACGCCATCTGCTCCTGATAATTCAAGACATTCTATCGCATCATCAACTGTCAAAATATCTCCATTGGCAAAAACCGGAATATCGACATTTTCTTTCAATTTCTTAATCTTTGCCCAATCAGCATGCCCGCTATACATTTGAGAACGAGTTCTTCCATGAATTGTAATAAATTCAGCTCCTGCTTCTTGCATTTGTTGACCATATTCAACATAATTCATTTCATCTACAGTATAACCTAATCTAAATTTCACACTAACCGGTTTATCCGTACCTTCTTTTACTGCCTTAACTAAATCTATAGCCAAATCAGGGTTTCTCATCAAAGCTGCACCGTCTTGCCCTCCAACAACTTTTTTTACTGGACAACCCATATTGATATCAACCATATCTGCAAATTTACTTAAAAATTCAGCTGCTTGCTTCATCATATAAGGCTTATGACCACTTATTTGATAAGAAATCGGAGAATGATTGTCATCTCGTTTTAGAATTTCTACCCCACTTCTGCCATTTAGAGTTTGAGCCAAATATTCAGAGCTTATCATCTCTGTCGTCAAAAGAGCATCCGGAGAATATCTTCTTACTAAAGTTCGCAATACATAATCAGTTATTCCTGCCATAGGAGCGAGAGAAACACGTGCTTTAATTAAATGATTTACTCTTTCATTATTTGACATACGGAGCTAACTCACCTATTCTTGTTTTTGCATATTTTAAATAATCGTCATCTTCGGTATAAGTTGCCGTAAATGCTTTGTAATACGACATTGCATTTTTATATTGTTCTTGCATATCATAATCTACACCAATTAAATAATTTAGTATCAACAAATCCGGATTTACACTAATTGCCTTTTTGTAATCAGTAATAGCCTGATTATATTTTTTCTGAGTATCATAAATCATTCCTCTATAATACAAAGCATAAGCATTTTTCGTATCACTTGCCAAAACTTGATTTATCAAATTCAAACTTTCTGTATATTTTTCTTGATCAAACAAAGCAATCGCATTATCCAAATTTTGTGCAGTCAAGTTTTCTGAAATATTTTTCACCAACTCTTGCGCCTGTTTATTAGTTTTGTTCAACGCAAGAGATTTTTGTGCATAAATATTTGCATTTTCCATATCCTCTTTATCTGCATATAGAGCCGCAATATAATAAGCGATATCAGAATTCGTCGGAGCAAGAGTCAATGCTTGCTTGTAATACTCAATTGCTTTATCTGTATTATTCATATTTTGGTAAGCAGATGCAACTCCAAGCATAGTATCAGCGGTTGCAGGCGTAATCTTTAGATATTCATTAATAGCATTTTGATAATCCTTATTATTATAATAATTAGCTGCAATTTCCAATTTTTCATCAGTTGCTTGAGCCTTTAAGGATAACTCTGTTTCCTTAATCTGAGAATTGTTACTAAATTTTGATTTTGCAGTATTAATTGTTGCCAATGCTGCATCAAAAGACTTGTTTTGACCTTGCGCAATCGCCAAATTTACATATGCTTCGGAATTATTATTATCGATCTTTATTACTTCATTATACAAATTAATCGCATCTGCAAGTTTGTCTTTTTTATGCAAATCAAGTGCATAATCATACAAAATATCTCCTGCATTATTTGGATATGTTTTTTTTATGTACTCAACAAATTGTGGGATTGTCATAGTATCTTTAACCATACTAATCATATCCGCTTGAACTGTTTCATTATCCGGCTCTAGCGCAGAAACTTTTTTATAAAGATCTAATGCTGCTTTTTTATCTCCTGACGCAGCTAAAGATTGAGCTTTGTACAAATTTGCCTGAACATTATCAGGATTTAGTATCAAAATTGAATCATAAGCAGTTATCGCAGTCTTGTAATCACCTTTTTGTTGATACAAAGTTCCAACATTCAATCTTGTATTTACATTAGAAGGATCTAAATATTCAGCTTTTGAGTAATACCTTAAAGCTTCATCATAATTACCTTCTTTTTGCATAATTGCACCTAAGTTTGCCGTAATTGCAGCATCATTAGGAGAATCTTCAAGTTTTCTTTTATAAATTCTTTCTAAAGAATACAACACATCTTTATTGTCAGTAGTTTTTGACAAAATGTAATTATATTCGTCTACAGATGTATCCTCTTGTCCCAATTTATCCAACAATTGAGCATAAGTTAATCTTAAAGTAATGTCATTCGGAGCTACTGCAACTGCTTTTTTATAATATTCTGCAGCTTTTGGTTCATTACCTAATATTTTCAATATATCAGCAGTTTGTTGCAGACCGTCTTTTACATAACTTTCATCAGACAAAGCTTGATTAAATTCATAACCGGCTGAAGCAAAATTTCCTTCTGCTCTAAGTTGTTTTGCCGTTTCATACCTATTTTTTGCAGATGTATCATATTCAATCGCATTCAAACACTTATTCAAATTTGAACCAACTAGGACAATCGTTTGCGCAGAATTTTTAACCTGATTTGCATTCGGGTAAATAGTCAAATAAAACAACGCCGCTCTATAATCATCTGCAGCTTTTTTATAGTCATGATCTGTATTAGCGTAATAAGTACCACGAGAAAGGTATGAATTTATTAAACCTAACCTTGCAGAGTTATCAAGATAATTAATTCTCAATGCACTTTTAAACTCTGTAATTGCACCAGAATACTGATAATTAGTTAAATATTGTTGTCCGAGATCAAAATGTTCTTTAAAACCTGCAAAACACGGAGTTACACTAAACGCAACCAAAGAAGCTACACATGTTAGTTTTATAAGTTTATTCATAAAATATCCCTCTTTACAACAATTTTAATAAAACTATTATTACACGAACATCTACATTTTACTATATAGTATAACAAAAAAGAGCCGGTTAAAATTATAATCGGCTCTTTGTAAACATATTTAATTTTTCTATTCAAAATCTGTTTTTGACACAAAATTCATAACATCATCAAACAGAATTTGCAGAGGCAGTGTCATATCAAATTTCAAATACTCCCCATTGTTCAAGTCTACGAATACCTCTGTTTCTCTAGCTTCAGCTTCTTTTTCACTAATCATATATAACTCCTTATTTTAGTAAAATGTCTGTACTCCGTATTTTTTATATCGGAATATTTCTAAAAAACTTTAATGAATGTTTTCATAAAAAATCGTGAAAAAGGTTAATATAAAAAAGTTTAAGGCAAAATAATTTCAAATTTACATATCGTTACAAAAAAAATTTTTAGTTACAATTGCCAAATAATCAATGTTTGTGTTACCATAACACTTGTAAACACAACATAGGAGATAAAACAATAGCACCTAACGATAACAGACACAATAAAAATCAAGCAATTATGAACGAAAGAATACGTTCAAAAGAAGTTCGCCTAATCGACCAAAACGGAGATAATAAAGGCGTTGTAGCAACATCGAAAGCTTTACAAATGGCTTATGATGCAGACTTAGATTTAGTACTAATCAACCCAAATCAAGATCCACCTGTTGCAAAGATTTTGAATTACGGCAAATATAAATATGAATTGGAAAAACGTGCAAAAGAAGCTAAGAAAAAGCAACACACAGTAGACGTTAAAGAAATTAAAATTCGTTATAAGATTGATACACATGACTACCAAGTTAGAATTAAAAGTATCGAAAAATTTATTGCACAAGGCAACAAAGTAAAAATCGTTGTCATGCTAAGAGGTCGTGAAATGCAGCATTCAAACCTTGCATTTGATCTTGCAAACAAATTTTTAAAAGACATGGAAAACATGCCTGTAACAATTGAGAAAAAACCACAGTTGGAAGGCCGTAACGTAACATTATACGTTGCTCCGAGTGTCCAATAAAAAAGTCCTTGACTGAAAAAATTCAGCAAGTATAATAAAAGACGTGGCAATTGAATATTTGCAACCATTTACTCCAAAGAATATTTTATTGCCTACAGTTTAATTGATAATTAAATATAAATTTAAAGAATATGCCGCAATAGCTCCCCAGTGGAGTGAAAGCGGAACGGAGTTCAAATTAACGTAGAGCTTGCTCTACCAACTCCAAAAAAATTTAATAAAAGTATGCCGCAATAGCTCAGTTGGTAGAGCAAGGGACTGAAAATCCCTGTGTCCTTGGTTCAATTCCGAGTTGCGGCATATTTTTTTATAATAAGAGAAAAACGAATTGCAACTCGGAAGGGAGCTAAAGCTCCACAATTCCTTACCTCTCATTAAATGTGACATTTAGTCACATTTAATTCGGCAGAGTGGCATATTTTTTTATAAAGGATAAAAACAAATTGCAACTCGGAAGGGAGCTAAAGCTCCACAATTCCTTACCTCTCATTAAATGTGACATTTAGTCACATTTAATTCGGCAGAGTGGCATATTTTTTTATAGAGAGTAAGAGCAAATTGCAATTCATAAAGGAGCTAAAGCTCCGCATTAACTCTCGCATCTTTTTCAAATTTTTCAAAATCTTCAATATTAAAAAAATCAGCAAAATCATTCATTAAACAAACAAATCTTTGCTCTAAACTAGCCTTAAACAACCAATCGAATGGTCCAGAAGTTATTCTTAACTTAAATCTTTTTAAATTACCTGCACATCCACAATCAGCACCAATAGAATAAATAACATCATATTTATTTTTCGTATTTATTTTGTTTTTTATAAACTCAAATATACTCATTCTAAATACTAAATCATCTAACCTCTCTTAAACTTAAAATTCAAACCAAAAATCCTAATTACTTTGGTCTTATACGTCTTTTCTTTTGCAAAAAACCAGTATCTTAGCGGATAAATTTTTCTACGTATGGCATAAATCGGATTTACAAAATTAATTTGTTTTTCATAATCTTTTCTAAAACTTCCCCAACGTTCTCTAAATATTCTATTATTTTCATGGATTAATTTATCTCCACCTTTTTTACCAAATGAAGCATGAGCTTTGTGATATACATACAAATCATCTATTAAAGCGACTTTAAAACCGGCTTTTATTGCACGATATGAAAAATCTACTTCCTCATGATATCCTCTACCGTAAACTTCATCTAACCCACCAATATTTTCTATCACCTCTCGTCTTATACAAAAACAAAACCCTTCTGCTGATGGGATAAGCGGATATTCAGCTTTATGAATTGTTTGAAGAAGGCTATTCATTTCATCAAGAGATAAATTCTTTTTCATCGGAATATTGTACAACCAAGAACTTGATGTAATTGGGCTTGCAACACCTATATTCTCATCTGAATTAAAACAATTTGAAACTTTTTCATTGAAATGTTTTGGCAATTTAGTATCACTGTTTAACAATACAATAATATCTCCTGTAGCTTCTTTCATTCCCTTATTACAAGTTTTTACAAATCCTAAATTTTCGGAATTATTCAAGAGAATAAATTTTTGATGAGTTTCTACAAATTCATTCAAATATGCACTTGTTTCTTCCTGAGACTTATCGTTAACCAAAACTACATTTCCGAACTCAAAATCAAAATTTTCAACAATACTATTCAAACACATTTTCACGTCATCTAATGCGTTATATATCGGAATTACTAAAGAAATAGATTGTTTTTTCTTCATCTTATTTTGGCTATCAAACTTATTATCCATATCAATCATCGATACCTCTTGAAAATTGTTTTAATAAAAAATTAAAACTATTACACCACACAACAATTTTAGCACAAACAACAAACGCAGAACAAGTAAAACCTTATTGACAAGGCTACTGTGTCTATTAGATAATAGTATTACTGAAAGACGAGGTAAAATATGGGAAAAGTTATTTTGACAGGCGATCGCCCAACTGGGCGACTTCATATCGGGCATTATGTTGGTTCTTTGAGAGAACGTGTTATGCTCCAGAATCAAGGAGATTTTGACAAAATCTTCATTATGATTGCGGATGCCCAAGCCTTGACAGACAACGCAGAAAATCCACAAAAAGTTCGTGATAACATTATTGAAGTTGCACTAGATTATTTGGCTTGCGGAATTGATCCTGAAAAATCAACAATCCTAATCCAGTCAATGATTCCGGAATTAACAGAACTAACTTTTTATTATATGAACCTTGTTACAGTTGCAAGAGTTCAGCGAAATCCAACTGTTAAAACAGAAATAAAGATGAGAAACTTCGAATTGAATATTCCTGTTGGTTTTTTTGTTTATCCAATAAGTCAAGCTGCTGATATTACTGCATTTGGAGCAACCACAGTTCCTGCAGGAGAAGATCAAAAACCGATGCTTGAACAATGTAGAGAAATTGTCCACAGGTTCAATTCAATATATGGAGAAACTCTTGTTGAACCAAATATTATGTTGCCTCAAAATAGCGCTTGCTTAAGACTTCCTGGACTTGATGGTAAAGCCAAAATGAGTAAATCTTTAGGAAATTGTATATATTTATCTGATGAACCGGAAGAAATTAAAAAGAAAGTCATGTCAATGTACACAGATCCAAACCACTTGCGAGTTGAAGATCCCGGCGATACAGAAAACAATCCTGTATTTATCTACCTTGATGCGTTTTGCAAAGATGAGGATTTTGCAGAATTTTTACCAGAATACAAAAACCTTGATGAATTAAAAGCCCATTATCAAAGAGGAGGTTTAGGGGATGTTAAGGTAAAAAAATTCCTTAATAATGTTATTCAAAAAGAGCTTGCACCAATCAGAGAACGCAGGAAGATGTGGGAGCAAAAAACCCCTGAAGTATATGAGATTTTGCACAAAGGCAGTTTAGAAGCAAAAGAAGTTGCCGCAAAAACATTAGAAAACGTAAAACGAGCAATGAAAATCAATTATTTTGAATAAATCATAAAAAGACATCGTAAAATAAAAGAGGTGATTAATTTCACCTCTTTTGTATTTATTAAAATCTGTTTTTAACAACAATTTTTAATGGCGGAATTTCTTTATCTCTGCCACCAAAATGCGAATATATGTAAGTTCCTGCAAATCTTGGTTCAAATATTCCATGAATAAACTCCGTTTGATTTCTATAATTTTCAAACTGATACTTATAAAACTCTCTATCCGTATCATTTACAAAAAGAAATGTCTTTTTCTTTAGAAATGGTTTATATAAGGTTATCTCATCTTTTTTGAATTGTGAAATTTTTACTAATTCAACATTTGGGAAAAGTTCCTTTATTTGTTCATCTGTCAAAACTTTTTTAACAAAACTGCCATTTTCAAATGTCAACTCAAAAAACTTCAATTTATACGGATTATAGCCAATCAACTTGTCTCCATATAAAAACTCATAAACAGTATCTGTATCATAAATTTTTCCGTTATGTTCATATTCAGAATAACCGCCGCTACCAATTGTGTAATGATGAACAAATTTCAAATCATCTTGGCAATTTTTATTCCATGCTTTTGCTTTTTGACAAAAAGTAATGATCTGATTTGACCTAATTCCGTTATCTAATATTATAGAATTATAATCATAAGCAAAAGCAGAATTTACGCATAATGTTAATATTGTTAACAAAATTAATTTCTTCATATACCCTCCTATACTGCACTTTTTAGAATAATATAAAAATATTTATTTTCAATATATTGTAAATATTATAACTATTGTGTAAAAAAAATTTATTCACATGCCTTACAACTATAGTAAAATAAAAACAAAAACCTTGAAGTGGAGATTTCACACAAAATGAAAATTCAGAACATAAATAGCACATACAGTCGCACACAATACCAAACAGCAAAGAAAAGCAATAATAGCCAACCAAGTTTTCAACACAGAAAAATCTATGAAGAAAAGTTTTGGGATAAAGATATTTTGCATGCTATTAAACACAATAAAGAAATTCAAAAATTAGAAGCTTATCTTGAGAAGAAGTTTGCAGTTTTAGAGCTAATTTTACATAGTCACGATTACAATGTTCCCAAAGAACATGAAAAATTTTCTATTAATTGCATATATGACAGAAAACACAATATTAGCGGAGAAGAAACAGAACTTATTCCTGTTTCCAACAAAAAAACAATGCTTGAATTTATTGAAAAATTTAAAGCTAAAAACATAATTGAACATATTGAGGCAAGAGAAAGATTGCATAATATGAAAAAAAATAGTTATAACCACACAACTGCATCCCAAACAATGCCAAAAGACAAGAAAAATAAAAACTTTTTCATCAAATTAATTAATAAGCTTACAAATATATAACTTTTGCATTATAATAATACCGGTTGACAGCCGGTTGAAAAAGAACCGAAAAAACGGAGAATTAATAGTTCTTCGTTTTTATGTTATAATAACAGTATAATTTGGCTTCGTAGCTCAGCAGGATAGAGCAGTGGTTTCCTAAACCAAAGATCGCGCGTTCGAATCGCGCCGGGGCCAAATTTTTTGTGGGAAGATTTGAATTTTATGCTAAAATTAGCACCCAACTAAACTTCCCCACAAGGGAGGAAATTATACATCCTTCACTTGAGAGAAGGAATGAGAATAGGTGCTATCCCGTAAGGGTGAGGGAGAAAAAGTATAATTTTCTCTTTCAATTAATTTTTCTTGTGCTAATATCTTGATATGTCTATCCCGAAAATATTAAATAAATATTACCAAAGATATATACCAGACGATTTAAGACGGATGAAAACAGACTTGAGTAATGCCGCAACATTTGGTTGGAAAGCAGGGAAACGATGTGCAAAAATTAACAACAAAAATCTTGCAACAGACATGTATTCAAGAGGGAAATCAATAGTAAAAAATCTTGATATACCTAAAGAAGACCTCATGCCGGCAGTCGGAATAGTTTTAGGAACAGTATTTATTCCAATGCTTGGAGGTTCTGTAATAGGTTATTTTATGGGTAGAGGCGCAAAAAAAATAACTAAAATATTATCTAAAATAGCTAGATTTTAAAAACATCTTTTGCGTTTTCAGTAGTTATTTCATTTATTTCATCAAAAGATATTCCACGTAATTTAGCAATTTCTTCTGCTACATATTTTACATAAGCAGGCTGATTAGTTTTCCCTCTATATGGGACAGGTGTAAGATATGGTGCATCAGTTTCCAACAAAATTTTTTTTAACGGAACTTCTTTGGCTACTTCTTTTAATTTTATAGCTTTTTTAAACGTTACAACTCCACCAATTGCAATATACCAATCCTTTTTAACGCATTCTCGCATAAATTCAACACTACCCGAAAAACAGTGCATTACAACTTTTGAATTTTTATTGTATTCTGTTAAAATATCAAATGTATCTTTATGCGCTTCTCTATCATGAATTGAGATAGGTAAATCTAGTTCATTTGCAAGTTTTACCTGTTTTATAAAAACTTCTTTTTGTAAATCATTAAAACTCTTATCCCAGTAATAATCCAAACCAATCTCTCCAATGCCAACAATTTTAGGAGATATTGAATACTCTTTAATTTTATCAATTAGGCTATCATCCCAATCCTTAACTTCTGAAGGATGAACCCCCAATAATCCATAAACATTTTCATACTTTTCAACCAATTCCGCAACAATATCAATATCTGATGGGTATGCTGCAGGAACAATAAGTTTTTCAACTCCATTATCCTTTACATTTTGGATAATTTTATCAATAGAAAGTTCTTCTATACAGTTAATATGTGTATGTGTATCAATCATAAAATGATTTTATCGCCAATATAATAAGATGTAAACATTTTTATGTGCTATAATTGACATGTCATGAATGAAAGAGAGTTAAAAATAACAATAGCACATCTTTACCCAAAACTTCTTAATTTATATGGAGATTTGGGCAACATTATAACACTAAAAAAAAGATGTGAATGGCGTGGAATTTCAGTTGAAATTGAAGATATCGGGATTGGCGATACAATAAAAGAACACGATTTATATTTTATTGGCGGCGGTCAAGATAAACAACAACAAGATGTTGCAGACGAACTTTTTAAAAACAAAGAATTTTTGACTACAGAAAGAGATAACGGTGCTGTTTTCTTAGGGATTTGTGGAGGTTATCAGTTATTTGGGCATTACTATCAACCATTTGATGGCGACAAATTAAAAGGGATAAGCCTTTTAGATGCCTATACAGTTGCCGGTCACAAAAGATTTATTGGGAATGTCACAGTTGAAACAAACTTTCTAACACCATCAACTCTTGTAGGATTTGAAAACCATAGCGGATTAACATACATACAAGGGGACACACAACCACTTGGGAAGGTAATTGTTGGAAATGGTAACAACGGGAACGACAAAACCGCTGGAGCGAGATTTAAAAATGTATTTGGAACATATTTACATGGTTCGCTGCTTCCTAAAAACCCACACTTTGCAGACTATTTAATTGAATTAGCATTGCAAAAACGTTACGGAGAAAAAATTACTCTTTCAGCATTAGATGACACAATTGAACAAGAAACACACAATTCACTCGTCGGGAAAGCTTATTAATGGAAAAACTTTTAAACTTATACAACAGATGGTGTTCAATACCCGACAAAATCCGATTTTTACTAGTAGGCGGAGTAAACGCTGCAGTTTCATATATAATTTTTGCTATTGCACTATATTTAATAGGAAATGAACATTATCAGATATGCGTTGCTTTACAATGGATTATTTCATCAGTTTTTTCATTCTTTAACCAAAAAGTATTTGTATTTTGTACAAAAGGTCATTGGCTAAAAGAATATTTCAAATGCTGCACAACATGGGTTGTCAGTTATGCCTGCAACGCACTAATTTTAGAATTAATAGTAAAATATATCTCTAAAAATGTATATTTAAGCCAGCTTGTATCAATATTTATTGCATCTGTCGTAACTTATGTTTTATTCAAATACTTTGCATTCAAACATAAAAAAAGCTAAAACTTACATTAAATCTTTACTGAAATATCCTGTCAAAAATTTCAACTGGTGTAAGGCATTTTGAATAGGCAAAACAACTTCTTCCTGTTTTCGATGATCAAAAAGAACTATTCTATTTTGTTCCATCCTAACCTGTCTTACCGAATAACAATGCCAAGACGGCAAACTATTTATTCCCCACATATTCCAACCTGTACCTGCTATAAAAACAGAATCTTTATCTTTTTCAATTTTTTTTAACAAATTAAAAGCTTTTTCAATTTTTCCAAACAAAGACATTCTTATACCACCTTCGTTCAATGTAACAGGCTTTTTACCCGTAAACATTTTCAAAAATCTTGAAGGTTTGTTATATTCAAAATCTTGTTGATTTTCCATCATTCGATAAATAAAAGGCTTTTTAGAGGGATGATTTTTTATCACTTTATTCATTGCAAGCTCAATAGCTTTTACAACAGGAGGAACAATCTTATTTAATTTATAACTTTTGCCACCCTCTGTCTCAAAAATCATATTATTTACAGTTTTTTTAGAGATCAAATAATCTTCCGATTTTCCTCCAATATCACGAAATTTGACATTATAATTTCTAGTATTATGCGAAATGTTATTTTCAAGCACCTTTCTTCCCTGAGGACTTCTACTCAAAGCTCCTAAAGATGATACTAAATAACAATCATGAAACTTTTGCACAGCATTCTGCAATGGTGCTATTTGAACTAAAGATATTGGGGATAATTTCATATTTATATACCTAATCAATTAATTTATTTTAATACATTATAATCACAAAACGATATTAAAAAAAGGGCTGAAACTTTTCAACCCTTTAATCTTTATTACTTAATGTTTTTTACAATTTCTATAAGATGTTCTATAGCTATTTCTGGTGTAACCTTTTCAATATTTTCGGTTTCTCGAACTTTATATTCAACCAAACCTTCATTGATTGTTTTACCAACTGTGACTCTGTAAGGGAAACCGATTAAATCAGCATCTTTAAACTTAACACCGGCTCTTTCATCTCTATCATCAAGAACTACTTCAACACCGGCAGCTTGTAATTTTTCATACATTTCATTTGCAACCTTCATTTGAAGTTCATCTTTAATATTTACAGGGACAATTACAACATGATATGGAGCAATTGCAATCGGCCATTTAATACCGTGTTCGTCATAGTGCGCTTCAACTGCAGCCGCTGCAGTTCTTGAAATACCAATACCGTAACAACCCATTACATAAGGATGAGTTTTTCCATTAACGTCGGTATAAACAGCATTCATAGGTTTTGAATATTTTGTACCTAGTTTAAAGATATTACCAACTTCAATACCTTTTGTAATTTGTAACGGCTTACCGCAAACTGGACAAAATTCTCCTCGTTGAACAAGTCTGATATCAGCATATTTAATTGCATTAATACCTAAATCTTTTATATTAGCACCAACTTGGTGTTTGTCTGTTTCGTTAATTCCAACAACAAAGTTTTTCATATCACGAACAGTTTCATCTGCAATAATCGTAACATCGTCAAAACCTTTAGGTCCAATAAATCCTGGAATTGCATTAAACCCGTGTTGTTGCATTAGTTCATCTATCTCTGCAGACGACGCAATTCTTACATCAATTCCGCCAACTGCATTCATCAATTTTGTTTCCTCAACCGCTTTATCTGCTCTAATCAACGCCAAAACAGGTTTTTTATCTATAATATAAACAAGAGTTTTCAAAATTAATGTATCTGGGATGTTCAAAAACTTACTCAATTCTTCGATAGAATGAGTGTTTGGAGTATCAACAATTTTAGTTTCAGAAAAATATTCTTTTCCATCAACAACCGCATCAGGCAACTTAGAAATTGCATGGTTTGAATTTGCAGAATAATCGCAATCATTACAATAGAATACGTCGTTTTCACCTGCATCAGTATCAGTAATTACCATAAATTCGTGGGAAACACTTCCACCGATAGCACCAGAATCTGATTGAACCATCTTTGTTTCAAGTCCACATCTTTCAAAGATTTTTTTATAAGCTTGCGCCATATTTTTATATTCTTTGTCTAAACCTTCTTCATCTAAATCAAAACTATAACCGTCTTTCATTATAAATTCACGACCTCTCAAAAGTCCGTAACGAGGTCTGATTTCATCTCTAAATTTCAATTGAATTTGGTAAAGGTTTACAGGCAATTGTTTATAAGATTTCAAACCATCTCTAGCAACAGAAGTAATAATTTCCTCGTGAGTTGGTCCAAGACACATTTCACGATCGTGACGATCTTTCATTCTCATCAATTCTTTGCCGTAAACTTCCCATCTACCAGATTCAACCCACAATTCTTTAGGCTGAACAAACGGCATAGAAAGTTCTTGCGCACCTGCATTATCCATTTCTTCTCTAACAATATTTTCTATTTTCTTCAAAACTCTCCACATTAAAGGCATATAAGTATATACACCAGGTGTAAGTTTTTTTATAAACCCTGCTCTACCAAGCATTTTGTGAGAAATTACTTCCGCATCAGAAGGAAATTCTCTAAGGGTTTGCACAAACATTTTTGACATTTTCATAATTAAATCCTCACATATCTTCTTATGAGTTTATTTTAACACGAAAAGATTTGATGTAAAAGCTCAATTACTTCAAAAATTCATCCAACTCTTTTTTTACCAATTTTGGAGCGACTGAAAGTGATATGTTGAATTTTAAAGCATTATTCATACATTTGATATACTCTTCAACATCACCTCTAATTTTTTGAATTTGAGCCAAAAAGTAATACAAGTCACCATTATCACCACAATTATCAATTGCTTGTTCTATTAAAACAGCCGCATTATCATATTTTCGAGCTTTAGTCAAAATTTTAGAATAAATTTTGTATGCCTCAACATCTTTAGGATTTAATTCTAAGGTTTTATCAAGATTATTGATAGCAGAATCAAAATTTCCTTCCTCATAATCAATTGATGCTAAATTAAAATATGCCCAGCTATAATCCGGTGACAATTCTAAAACCTTATAAAATTTTTCTCTCGCTCCCTCATTATCACCCTGTGATTTTAAAATATTCCCAATATAAAAATGAGCATAAATATCTTCATCATTTAATTCAACCGTACGCTGAAAATAGTATTTTGCTCCGTCTAATTTTCCCTCTTTAAAATAACACAACCCAATTGAAAAATACGCATTTGAATCATTATTATCCTTTTGCAAAACCGTTTCAAAGCAATCAATTGCTTTTTCAAACTGTTTTTTGTCAATAAAAACTAACCCCAAATTGTAATACGCATCAATTTCATCGGGCGCAAGTTCTATTGCCTTATTATAAGCCATTTCTGCTTTATCTAGTTTTTTTAATTTTTCATACGTAATCCCTAAATTATAAAAAATACCGCTATCATCAGGAAAAATCTTTGATAAATACAAAAGATGTTGTTTAGCTTCCTCTGCATACCCAAAATCTAGCAATAGCACCGCCAATTGCCGACGAGCCTGAAAATTTGTCCGATCTTCTTTCAATATATTTTGTAATTCATCAATTTTATCAATCTTAGACATAACTTTTATTATAAAACTTTTACAAAATATTGCAAAATTGTAAAAAGTTTTATAGAATATGGATAAGGTTTATATAAAAATTAAAAAAGGGGAAAATATGAGATTTTTAAGTATAATTTTATCATTATTTTTATTTGCACAAACAGTTTCAGCATCTCCATTAAGCGGAAACGCTAAAACCAAAAGAATTCCTGCCGGAACAAAATTTGCATTGCAATTAACAAATTCAGTATCCACAACAAATTCAGAAGGTAGTGAGTTTACGGCAATTATGATGAACGACCAAACTGCTGATCAAGACGTAATTTTACCAATGGGTTCACTTGTTCGTGGAACAATAAAAAGAATTGAACCATCAAAAAGGTTTTCTAAAGGTGCAGTATTATACTTAGATTTCGACCACGTTGTAACACCAAATGGCAGACAATTACCATTGACATTCTCAATCGTTGGCAGACAAAACATGACTTATGATGGAGGAATTACATCTTCTCGAGGTTATAAAGATGCTTTAAAAGAAAACTGGAGAATAACTAAAGAAATTACATCAAATGCAACTGAATGGGGCGGAGATGTATTTGACGATGTTATCGTTGCAGATCAACTTATGACCGGAATTGGCGCAATCGGCGGAGCTATAGGCGGTGGTGCGTATTATGTTTACGATGGATTTGCCGACATGATTAGAAAAGGGAAAGACGTGGAACTTAAAAAAGGAGAAGTTCTAAATGTAATCTTAGTTGATCCGGTTGACGTTCCGGTAATATAGTTACTACATATGTTGCTCGTTATAACTTAGAAAATAATTTAAAATAATTGGGCGGGATAGATATCCCGCCTAATTATTTTAGTTTCTGACATTAAAATGTTCTTGAGTTTTCTTTCTAGTCCATTTGCCGTTGACTTTTTCAATTTCGTAGCCTGAAGTATATTTACCATCTTCGCCTTCTTGCATTGTAAATCTGTGTTCAACACCTTTTTCATCAACAAATTCGTACGTTAATATTTTTACGCCGTCTACCTTTTTGCGAAGATCGACTTCTGCATTTTTCGGAATTGTGTCATCTGTTCTGTAATATCTATTTCTCAAGAGAATACCACGTCTGTCAACAGCTAGTTTTGAACCTAAATTGCCATTTTCATCAATTTCGTATGCTTGACCATCAACAATTGCTAGTTTATTTTTAGAAAATTCAGAATTTGGTCCCGTAATCTTACGATTTTTAATTTTTGCACCTTCAGGAATTTTTGTACCATCAGTTACTTCTGTAGCTGGTGTTGTACCTTCATCCGGTTTTGGTTCTTCTGGTTTCTCAATTTCTGGAGTTTCTTGAGTTGGCGCATTAGTTTTTGAGCTATCTGTTTTTTGAGTTGTATCAGATTTGCCTGTTTCTGACGATTTTTCCGGAGATTGGCTTTCGGTTGTCGGAGTAGCATCCTCTGCTGTCGTTGCATTATCTGTAGCAGGAGTTTCATCCGCATTATCGGGGTCTGTTACTGCGTTTTCAAACATAGTTTTTTCAGGTTGCTGAGTTTCGACTGTTTCCAATGGTTTTTCAGGTTCATCATCAACAGGCAAAACCATTTTTTCATCAGGCATTGGATCTACAGGTTTTTCTGGGGTATTTGCAGCCATTGCAACCGGCAAACCGTTTTTAACTGCGTTTAGAGTCCCGCCAACAATATTCAAACTAGAGTTTTTCAAATCATTTAATGATGTTTTTAGTGCTAACAATCTGCTTTTGGCTTTGCTAATTTTTACAATATTTTCTTGTGGTTTTTTAGAAAGTTCTGCTATTTCTTTATTTGTTTTAGCAATTTCATCCTCAAGAGCTTTAATTTTCTCTTGTGCCTTGTTCATATTTTCTTGTGCTTTAACAATTTTTTGCCCTGCAGTTCTTCTTTCTTTTGCCAAATTTTCTAATGCAATTTCTTTATTTTGAACTTTTACAGCAAGATCATTTACCTTGTTAGATGCCGTTTCAACCTCTGAAGACAGTTTGTCTAACTTTGATTTCGCCGCAATTTGTTGTTGTTTTAGAGTCTCAACGTCGTGTCGAGATTTTTCTAATTCAGCTTTTTTCATGCCACGTTCTGATTTTAATTTTTGAATTTGAGCTTCTAATTTTTTAACTTTACCCAAATCAGGTTTATCTGCACCTCTAAAGCCTTTACCTCTGTTACGTGCAACCTCAAGTGCATTTTCTAATGATGAAATTTTTGCATCCATTTGAGCTAAATCTGCATTTTGAGCTTCATTAAATTTTGCTTGAGCCTCTTTAAGTTGCTTATCAATCGCTGTTTTTTCTTGACGAGCTTTTGCTTCAGCCTTAACCTTCGCCTCCATTGTTCTTTGAGCTTGGCGTTGGGTCTCTTTCAAATCAGCAAGTTCTTTTTTTGCCGCATTAACATCTTTTGAGGCATGTTCCGAATATCCATCAGTTTTTTGTTGTTTAGTTGCTTTTATTTGTTCTTCAAGTTTTGGAATTTGACGTTCTTGTTGTTCTACATACTGTTTTGCACGCAACTTTTGAACTTCAGAACTTCTAGTTTTGTATAACTTCATTTTCTTTGATTTTGACAAAGAACCATCTTGTTGAACTTTATCCATCAAATTTTGATGTTCTTCTAATGTTTTTGCCTCATTTATAGCTTTTTTGTAATTTTTATAACCTTTTAATTTTGGTGCAGCCTGTTCATTGGCAACTGGCTCTTTTGTTGCAGGCTGGTTTGCTGAAGTTGTTTGTCTTTTAATATAAGCATCTGCTTGTTCTTTTGTTGAAAAAGTTCTATTTGGTTCGTTTCCAATTTTTACGTCGTACGTACCCTGTTCATTTTTTACCGCTTTTGGAACAGATTGGTTTGTATTGTGTGCTTTAATATAAGCATCTGCTTGTTCCTTTGTTGTAAAAGTTCTATTTGGTTCGTTTCCAATTTTTACGTCGTAAGTACCCTGTTCATTTTTTACCGCTTTTGGAACAGATTGATTTGTATTGTGTGCTTTAATATAAGCATCTGCTTGTTCTTTTGTTGAAAAAGTTCTATTTGGTTCATTTCCAATTTTTACGTCATATGTACCCTGTTCATTTTTAACTGCTTGCACTCCATTTGAATTGTTTTGAGCAGGCTGGTTTGCTGGAGCTTTATTTTCTGTAGTAGCATTTTTTGATTTAATACCAAACATTGCTTTTTCAGCAGCAACAACCGCCTCAGCTCTAGCTCTCAAATTACCTTTTCCTGCATGGCTTGCGGTCATTCTGGTAATCTTTCCAATTTCTCCAGCTTTCCCCATACCTTTACTAATACCTTTTTTAAACAACAATGATAACCCGACATCTGTCGTACCTTCACCCATTTGTTGATAAGCAGCAGCAGCTTCATCATTTGTTTTGGCACTATTGGCAGCTTTTATACCATTATAAATTTTTATACCACCCATGACAACGCCTGTACCGACAAGCCCAATTGCCATAACAGGTGCTGAAACAATACCAGCTGCAACAACCGCTGATGCTGCAGCTGTAACTATAACTGCAGTTCCAACAGTTTTTAAAGTTTGTTTTACGCTAAAATCGCCATTTTCGTCGGTAAATAACGATGTTATACCCCTCAGCATTCCTTTGCCAAAATGTTTAGCTTTTTCTCCTAATGTCAAATTGCCATCATTTTTTCTGACTTTTTTAGGTGAATTTTTTCTTTCAGTTTTATTAAAATGAGTTTCGGTAATCTCCATACCATCGGCAGAATAGTAGTGTTTTTTACCTTTTTTATCTATAATATAGGTTCTTCCTGTTTTTGAACCCTTAACTTTAAACCTCTTTTTAGTTGCAGCATCTTTGTCAAAAATTCCGGCATTGTTATTTTTTACCAGATTTTTGTTTTTATCCAACTTCATGCCCTCTTTTTGCAAGAAATAAGTGGCATTAAGCTCTGTATTATTTGCAGCATAATATCTTTTATTGCCTTTTGCATCAACTGTATAATACCTACCGCTCGGCATCTTGTGCTTTCTAACACCATTTTTCTTTGGTGACTGCCCCCCCCCCGATGCGCCTGTTCTATTTACATTAGCCATAGATATTCTCCTTTTTTGGTACACACATATTCAGATTTACGGCAACTTTCCCAAAATACTTTAAGAATAATCAAATCTCGTGTTACAAAAATTTACATTAATCATCTCCTCCACATGGATGATATTATTTCTTTTTACTAAAGATTAGAATTATTTATATCGTTAGAAGAAATATAAAAATAGACACACATCTTATTGGAGCTCATTGATGTCAGAACAAATGTTACTACAGCCGATAAAAGCGGCAAATACAGATAAAGCTAAAGAATCATTAGAAAAAGCCAGAATAGCACATGAAAAATATCTAATTCGTCAACAAAATACCGATTTGCAAGACGCAATAGAATTTTATATAGATGCGGTAAAATATGATCCGACTATGCCGGAAGCATATTATCGCCTTGCTACGTTAATGTGGGAACAAGGTCAAATTAGTCTTGATACCGCAATCGAACAATGCAAAACTGCAGTTTCTTTAGCCCCAAAGAACATCAATGCGCATTTATACACCGGATTTTTCATGAAGATGGCTCAGGATTTCAAATCAGCCGAGCATGAGTTTAAGTCAGCTATAAAGATGGGGAAACTCAATTCTGCAAGACCTAGATTAATCCTTTCTCAGTCAATTTTACAAAAAATAAATTCTAAAAACGGTAACATCGGAGATTATTTAAGTTTCTTGTATTACTTCTTATCAGGAAGTTTAATGCTTGCATGGGATAGACCATCTATGAAGATGTTCTACAAAAACATGTCAGATGACTTTTCTGTATTCACATACAACACAGTAGGAAAATTTTTGGAAAAATTCAAACTTTATCCATCTGCTGAAAACATTTACAAACAAGCAGTAACAACAACAAATCATGGTGAAATTTTCTACGATAAAATGGGTGATTTAGCTCTTAAAAACAAAGAAACAGAATTAAGTGTTGATTGTTACAAAAAAGTTTTAGAAGCCAATCCGCTTAATCGAGAAGTTTTAGTAAAACTAGCTACAGTTTTACAAACATATTTTCCAGAAAACACCGATGAAGCAATTGATTGCTACGAAAAACTTCTTGAATTTGATATTGATACACCGCAAATTTATTACGAATTGGGGCATCTTTACATAAAAAAAGAGGATAAAATTAACTCAATCAGTGCTTTTAAACTTGCACTTGAAAGAGATCCTGAAAATCCATTCTACAACAATTCATTAGCTTATGCTTACTCAAAAGCTCAATTGTATGATGAGGCTATTGAACACTATCAAAAAGCAATTGCTCTAAATCCAGACAAAGAATGGACTTCAATTGTCTGTGAAGCATTAGGAACAATTTATGCAGAAATCAAAGGAAATATTGAAGCAGCAGTTTCAACATATCAAGCTGGAATTATTTTAGACCCAAACAATTATAGCTTATATTTATCGCTAGGAGATGTTCATATGGCTTCTTACGATTTGGATAACGCTATTAGAGCTTATTGTGATGCAATTATGGTAAACCCAGATGATTACAGAGCTTATTCCAAAGCCGGTATTGCACTATGGGAAAAAGATTACTTGGAAGAAGCATTAGTTTCGTTCCACAAAGCGATTGATTTGAACCCAAATAATGAATATGCGCAAAATAATTTAGGTATTTTATATCTTGACGGTTTAGGAGATGCAGAAGAAGCTCTTGAATACTTTGAAACAGCAATTGAACTAAATCCTAATTACACTTTAGCTTACTTCAACGCAGCCAGAGCATCTCAAGCTATGGGATTTATCAATGATGCCGCAAATTATTATCAAATGGCAATTGATTTGAACAAAATTACCCAAGACCTTGATGAAGAAGATATTGTGACCAGATTACATAAACTGTTTGATATTTAGAATAGGTAAATAAGGCGATAGGGCGATAAGACTTAAAGTTCTTTTGGATGCGATTACTACGTCGCTATGCTACTCGTAATGACAATGTATTTAAAACAAGCTCAATTGTTCTTGTTTGGCAAAATGTTTTCTTAAATAAGAAGGTCGATGATATGGTGAAAGTCCATATTTGTCAATCAAAGCCATGTGTTCTTTAGTTAAATAACCGGCGTTTTCATTCCACTTATATTGAGGAAATTCCTCATCCAGTCTATCCATATACCTATCACGACTAACTTTAGCCAATATACTTGCAGCTGCAATTGACGCAGATGTCGCATCTCCTTTTACAATAAATTGTTGCGGATATTCAAAATTTTTAATCAATTTGTTGCCATCAACTAAAACTTGCAATTCTTTATCTTTCAATTCATGTTGCAATTGAGATATAACATTAGAGCATGCGATATTCATCGCTTTTAAAGAGGCATTTAGAATATTTATACGCTCAATTTCTTCAACATCAATACAAACAACAGAATTAATTGTTTCCGACTTTATAGTATAAAAAATTTCTTCTCTATGTTTTTTAGAAAGTTTTTTACTATCATTAAGAATAGAAAGTCTTTTAATCAAATCATCCGAAACAGAATTAAAACATACTGCGGCTGCAAAAACCCCACCAGCTCCGCATCCTCTGCCTGCCTCATCAGTTCCGACTATAAGTTTATTTAATCCTAAATCATAGTCAAATAACTTTTTTGACTTGATTTCAGGAACCTTTTTTGTAACCATATCTACTCCACAGAAGGAAACTCATCTAATATAAACTTACCGATTTTTCCTTCTCTAAAATCTCTCAAAATATAAACCGAAGTACGTTTTATATCAGGATTTCCACCTGCAACAATCCAGTTGCGTGATTGTGCTATATCTTCAATAGAAAGATTTTCAACATTATAATAATCTTTTACTTTTTGCGCATACTTTTCAGCAAGAAGTTCCAACAACTCAATCACCACCGCTTCACTAGAATAAGCGTTTTCTGAAACCGCATTAACAAACGCCAATTTTTTTGCCCTAATTTGATCTTCCTGTTTCATCGGAATAATACCGGGAGTGTCCAACAAATCCAATTGCGGATTAATTCTTACCCACTGTTGTTGACGAGTAACACCTGCTTTTGCACCTGTTTTAGTTTTTGACGATTTTGTTAATTTATTGATAATACTCGATTTACCGACATTTGGCATACCAACAACCATAACTCTTGCAGGTCTGCGCAACAAACCTTTTTTCATCAACGCCTGAATTTTTGGCTCTGATAGCTCGACTGCCTTCTTAACTATAAAATTCAAATCTCTTGAGTTTTTTGCATCAGAAATTACAGCCGGAAAACCAGTTTTGTTCTCAATTATTTTTATAAACTTTTTAAGTTCGTCAATATTTGTTAAATCTGATTTATTTAACAATATTAAACGCGGCTTTTCACCTAAAAGCCGCGTAATATTATCATAACTGCTTGACAAAGGCAGTCTTGCATCAATAACTTCAATAACTGCATCCACTAAAGAAAGTTGCTCTTTCAACTTTTTTTCAGCTTTTGCAATATGACCGGGATACCAGTGTATGTGAAGCTTATCTTTTTTCAATTTTTTCCTTGATACGAGTTGCCTTACCAGAACGTTCTCTCAAATAGTAAAGTTTAGAACGTCTTACATCACCTTTTCTAAGAACAGTAATTTTATCAATTCTTGGAGAGTTTAGCAAGAATACACGTTCTACGCCAACGCCTTGAAATACTTTTCTAACTGTAATAGTTTTATTAACACCAGAACCGTGTTTTTTAATAACAGTACCTTCAAAAGCCTGGATTCTTTCTTTGTTACCTTCAACGATTCTTACAAATACTTTTACAGTATCACCAGGATTTGCATCCGGAGTGTTTTCTTTCAAATAAGATTTTTCTAATTCATCAATAATAGGGTTCATTTCACAATTCCTTTATATTTTATATTTCGTACTTTATTTAAAATTCCTTTTTTAAATCGGCGTTCCACAAATACACCGACGCACGTATAATTATCCTAAAACAAATCTTGAAAAAATTCAAGCAGTTTTTAAAATTTTGTAATATAATCCAATTATGGCAAGCGATTACAAAAAATTATTAAACAAAAATAAAAAGAAAAAATTTGCAGATCCCAAAAATATGGGAGTAAATATTGACAAAAACGAGTATTACGAAATAATACTTTCAAATTCAGCTCATCCGGAAAAGATTAAATAAATGTTCTTGACATTGAAAAATTTTCTGTATAAGATTAGTTATGCAGTCAGTCTTAGTTGGCGCAACTTCAAGTCAATTGAAAATTAAATATAGGCATGTGGTACTCTGCCGAACGAGAGTTGACTAAATGTCAAGTCGAGTGAGAGGGGTAGACACGCTCTATATCAAAGACATTGAAAATTAAATATGGGCATGTGGTACTCTGCCGAACGAGAGTTGACTAAATGTCAAGTCGAGTGAGAGGGGTAGACACGCTCTATATCAAAGACATTGAAAATTAAATATGGGCATGTGGTGGAATGGTAGACACGCTAGTCTTAGGAACTAGTGCTAACGCGTGGGAGTTCGAGTCTCTTCATGCCCATTTATTTAATAAATAAAAAGAGAAAGCACCATTAGGGGTGCTTTTTGTGTATATAGGTGTATGTGTAATGATTACCCCAATTTTATCTAACAACTATCAATCTAATTATAACCCAAATTTTAAAGGGCTAGAGATTAACAAAATTCCGCCATTTAAAAACTACATTAACAAGACTTTTGATCGTTTTGCACAAGTTTCTAAAACAAGATGGCATGCTATTGATAGAAGTCTTGAACCTAATTTAAAAGAAGTTAAGAAAAAATTTGGCGACCATGTTTTGCACGCAATGGACATCAACCCATATAATGAAAAAAAATATATTATTTTCTTTCATGGAATTGGGCAAAACGTAACGTCAAACCAAGCTTTGTATAAAAGAATTATTGACAAGGGTTACGGTATTTTGTCTTGTGAATATGGTAATTTTGGAAACAACACTGAAAAGCTGACAACAAAGTCAATTCAAAACACAGCAGACATGGCAATCAAACACCTTAAAAGTCAAAATATAAATGACATTGGGGTTGTAGGATATAGCGCAGGAGGTTTTCCGGCTCTTGAAACAGCCGTAGCTGCAGGTGAAAACTGTAAATTTTTGGTACTTATATCTCCAATAAATTCACTAAAAGATGAATTTAACAATGTAGCTAAGGGGAATATGGTAAAACTCCCTAAAATCGTAAAGTTTGTTTTGAAAAAAATTCCATTTATCTTCAATAGTTTGGAAAATATTTTAAACTTAAAACAGACAATAAAAAAGAATAACGCTCCAACATATATGATTTATTCAATAAAAGATAGTGTTGTTCCACCAACTTCTACTGAAAACCTATCAAAACAAATAAATAATTTAAGAGGAATAGTAAAATTAAAAGAGGGCGGTCACTCCATTGATGACGGCAAATTAGATGCCTTTTCAAATCTTCCTTTATAATTAAGGCTTAGCCTCTTTTACCAATACAATGATATTCAAAACCTCGTTGTTTTAATCTTTCAGCATCATATTGATTTCTTCCATCAAAAATAACCAGAGATTTCATCAAACCTTTTATTCTGTCAAAATCTGGTCGTCTAAATTCATTCCATTCAGTTAAAAGTAACATACAATCCGCATCTTTTAAAGCATCATAAGAATTGTTAGCATAAATTACTCTATCACCAAATACATTTTTCGCCTGTTCAAAACCTTTTGGATCATAAACTTTTATTCTCGCTCCAAATCCTAACAAAGCATTGATAATTGTAATAGATGGAGCCATCCTCATATCATTTGTTTTCGGTTTAAAAGTTAATCCCCAAACACCAAATGTCATACCAGCAAGGTTCATTCCAAAACGTTGCAAAATCTTTGTTATGAATATTACTCTTTGCTCTTTGTTAATTTCATCAGCAGCTTCAATCAAACGACATGTACAATTATTATCTTTTGCAGTTTTCATTAAAGCCATAACATCTTTTGGGAAACAACTTCCACCATACCCCAATCCTGGAAATAGAAATTGTGAACCAATTCTTTTATCAGAACACATTCCAATTCTGACCATCTCAGCATCAGCACCAACCGCTTCGCAAATATTTGCGATTTCATTTGCATAAGAAATTTTTATAGCCAAAAACGAATTTGCGGCATATTTTGTCATTTCGGCAGATTTTACATCCATTATTACAAAACGACTTGCAGTTCTAAAAAATGGTGCATAAACTTCTTGCATAATTGCGGTTGCTTTAGGAGAATTTGAACCGATTACAACTCTATCCGGTTTTAAGAAATCATCTACCGCAGCACCCTGTTTTAAAAATTCAGGATTTGAAACAACGTCAAACTCACCATCATAATATTTTTTTATAACTTCTATAACCTTATCAGCCGTACCAACAGGAACAGTTGATTTATCAACAATAACCTTGTACCCGTCTATTGATTTTCCGATACCTTCTGCAACATCCATAACATATTGCATATTTGCAGCACCATCTTGTCCTTGCGGAGTTCCAACAGCAATAAAACAAACTAAAGATTGCTTTACGGCATTATCTAAATCAGACGAAAACTTCAAACGCCCCTCTGTAACATTAGCTTTAATAAGCTCTTCCAAACCCGGCTCATAAATCGGAACAATGCCATCATTTAATTTTATTAATTTTTCTAAATCATTATCTACACAAATAACATCGTTTCCCATATCGGCAAGACAAGTGCCTGCAACTAATCCGACATAACCTGTTCCGATTACACAAATTCTCATTTTGTCTCCTTATAATTCCTTAATATGCAATATAGCACAAAATATTTTTTCATGAGATAATATTAATCAAACATAAGAAGGGGATATACATGGATTATAACTACAAATTAAAAGACACAATGTCAAAAGATGCGTTCAACTATAAATACTTACTTGGCAAAATTTTTCCATACATCAAGCCGGTATTACCAAGAGCTATAATAAACCTAATTATTGCAGTACCTCTGGGATTGTTGGATGGTGTTGTTGCTCTTGCCCTAAAACCGTATCTTGATTTTGTTGTAAATGGGAACCCAGAACATACTTGGAATTTCTTTGGGATTTCTATTCATTCTCAAGCATTTTTAGCTGCAATAATTCCATTCGGAATTGTTGGCTTTGCACTATTTCAAGGAGTTTTAAAGTATTTAAGCAACTATTTAACAGACTGGACAGGACAAAAAATTTCTATGTCTTTGAAAAAGGATTTGTTTAAGAAATTAACATCAATGGATCCGCAATTCTTTGATGTAAACTCATCCGGTATTGTTTTAACAAGGTTTTTATCTGACCCGGATACAGCATCTAGAAACATTATTGATATGCTAAAATCATTCATTGCGACATTCTTTGGCTTAATCGGACTTGTTGGAGTTTTGTTATACAACTCTTGGAAGTTAGCCATTATTGGCGTTACAATAATGGCAATTGCCATCACTCCAGTTACACTGATTAGAAAAAGAATTAAAAAAGTTTCTAATGCAACAATGGTTGTTGGTGGTAATATGACCACAAACTTTAATGAAACATTTGCCGGCAACAAAATTATGACAGCATATAATTTGCAAGAAGATCAAAACCAGAAATTTGATAGTCAAATTTTGGAACAATTCCATCTTGCAATGTCTTTGACAAAGCGTGTAGGCTGGATGTCACCTATTATGTATTTTGTATGTTCAATCGGTATTGCTCTTGTTATGGCATACGGCAACCACTTGATTTTATCAGGTCAAATGACTGCCGGAAGTTTCGCATCATTCGTAACTTCTCTATTATTATTATACAAACCGACAAAAACATTAGGTAACACTTTAACAAATTTACAAGGTGTATTTGTTGCAATGAGCCGTGTATTTGAATTGTTTGACTTAAAACCTCAAATCCACTCACCTGCAAACCCTGTAAAATTGAATGGTCTAAACTCATCAATTGACTTTAAAAACGTTAACTTTGAATACGAACAAGATACTCCGGTATTGAAAGATTTTTCTCTACACGTTAACAAAGGAGAAACTATCGCACTTGTCGGCAATTCAGGTGGTGGGAAAAGTACAGTTGTTAGCTTGTTACCTAGATTTTATGATGTAACATCCGGCGAAATAGACTTTGACGGAGTTGATATCAGAAACTTTAATCTTGATGAATTAAGACAAAATATTTCATTCGTATTCCAAGATAATTTCTTATTCTCAGGCACTATCAAAGAAAATATTTTGATGGGTAATGAACATGCAACAGAAGAAGAAATAAAAAAGGTTGTTGCAATGGCACACCTTGATGAATTTGCTCATTCCCTAGAAAACGGTCTAGACACATTCGTTGGAGAAAGAGGAACTACTCTATCTGGCGGTCAAAGACAACGTGTAGCAATCGCAAGAGCTATGTTAAAAGATGCTCCAATAGTTATTTTGGATGAAGCAACATCTGCCCTTGACAACAAATCCGAAGCTATTGTTCAAAAAGCCCTTGACAACTTAATTCAAAACAAAACAGTATTTGTTATTGCACACAGATTATCAACAATCAAAAATGCAGATAGAATTGCAGTTGTAGACGAAGGTAAACTTGCCGAACTCGGAACTCACGAAGAATTGATGAATATAGAAAACGGTAAATATAGATATTTATACGAAATGCAATTCAAAAATCAAGAAGAAGCAGTGTAAGATAACAAAAAACTAGAAGATTTGCACAATAAAAAATCGTGGAATAAATCCACGATTTTTATTTTATTTCTAAAAAAAATAACTAATATGTCATCTGCCAACCATCAGCGATAATTTTACCAAACAAACCATTATCCGGATGATTTACATCAAATTTTGCAGCATTTCCATTTGCAGCATAAAATTTGTCAAAAACTTGTCCATTTCTATCTATTTGGAATGAGAAATAATCTCTACCATATATATTTGGACCTTTTGTACCATTAATATCAACTTCTATGGCAATAACATCCCCACCACTTCCTACGTGATTTGAACTTGTTACTTTATCTTCAGAACCTTCAATATCAACATCCTGCATAGTAGCAGAATCTGCACATATTGCTGCTCCACTTGCCAAAACAACTACGACATTACATTGTCCGTTTGATATTTTATTTGTTGCCCCTGACAGAGACCTATACTCACTTGCAAAACAAGGAGTATATCTAGTTCCACAATCTTTCACTACTTTAAAATAAGAGTTAAAAAATCTTTTTAACTCATCCGCATTACCTCTAACTCTTGATTCACTTAAATTTAGATAGTTATTATCATTTTTATACCTTTCAGCTGCTTGGCTAAACTCATTATAAACCTTATGCAACTGAGTTACGTAACTTTGTCGTTGATAATTTTGCATCAATGTTGGGACAGTCATTGCAGAGACAACCCCAATAATACCTAATGTAACCAAAACCTCAGCAAGAGTAAACCCCATATGACTGCCAAAATAAGACACTTTCACGTTCAAAAAACCTCCAAATTTTACTATACATTGCTATCATAACATATTTTTATACCATTTTCAAGATATGTAATCAAATTATTCATCCAACCCCAATTCTCGAGCTTTTTTGTAGGCTTTTTCTGCTGCTTTGCTATTTCCTAAAGCTCCCAATATTTCAGATTGAATTTTATAACTCCACATATCACCACCATCTAACAAAATAGATTTGTTAATTGCAGTTAGAGCTTTTGAATATTGTTCTAATCTACCATAAGCTAATGCCATCCAGTAATACGCAGCTCCATTTTCTTCCAGTTCAATTGATTTTTCGGCTGCATTTATTGCATCTTCATATCGTTCCAACCTAAACAAAATCGTTGCTTTACCTTGATATTTGTCACTCGTTTTTTCTTTCAAAAGAGATTTGTTTATAAAACTTAGAGCTTTATTATGTTCTCCTCTTTTTTCATACTCCAATGCAAGGTTATCTTCTATTTCCATATCATCAGGATAGTTTTCATAAAACTTCAACAAAACATTCATAGCCTCATCCGGTTTATTCAAATATTTCAGAATTTTGGATTTCAATTCATATAAATATTCATCATCTTGACTGTTCAAAATCGCAAGATTTATATACCTTAAAGCATTCGGATAATCTCCCAATTCAAGATAACTCAAAGCTATTGTTTTATAGCACTCTTTAAAGCTACTGTCTTCTTCTAAAACATCTTTTAAAACCTCAATTGCCTCTTGATAATGCTCCCCAATACAAAACAAAATTTCACCTTTTCTAATTCTATATAGGGGCAATGGATTAATTTTTATTGCTTTATCAATACATTCTAACATCTTTTCAGGAGATAGATCCGTGCAATACGGATTTGAAACAAAGTAATAATATTGCTCTTTTTTCATAAAAAATCTAGTCCAATTAATGCACTGAGTATAAGTTACATTTAATTTAAACTTTGTAATTATTGCTTGAAAAACAAGAAAAATAATAGAAATTAACCATTCTAAAGTTAGCATCATAACAGGTTTTCTTTTAAACGCTTTTACCCAGTATTTTAAAGCCATATCAAAATCAAAAAAAACATCTTGATAAACAAAAATACAACAGTTTAAGTATTTAAAAGAACCGTCATCCTCATGAGCAAGAATTTTTTCTGCGAGTTTTTGAACAACTTTCTTTTTTCTACCATTAAAACCTGGATTAACATAAACCACAGCTGCGAAAGTATTTCCTAAATAATAATCTTCAGGAGCTTTTTCTAACAAATCATTCGCATAATATTCTGCTTTGGAAAATTTACCTTCTTCATTCAAAATCGAAATAGCAACAACATCAGCGTAATAATAATCAGGATCAATTTTCTTTGCTTTAAGTATGTATTTGAAAGCTTTTTTACTATCTTTTTTCATTGAATAAGCATCCGCCAAAAACGTATAATTTTGCGCAGTTTCTTCCCCATTTGCAATTCTTTTTTCTAGCAACTTAATTACCCTCCCTGCTGAGAAAGGAGTAATCAAAATCTCTGCATCTTTATAAAAAATTGTAATATTATCGTACATTAACTAACCTCAAATTATTTTTCGGCATAAATCGACTAATTCTTTAATCAAATTTACATTAATTTACAAAATACGCAATTATTCATGAAAAAATTTCTTTATATAAATAAGGTTAGGATTAGGTAAAAAGGTTATGTGGTTTAATAGTTATTTTAGCAACTATAACAATATGTTCATGAGCTGTTTTAATCCGTTTATGAATATCATAAATTCAATCATGCCTGTGAATTATTTTTCAGGTAACAACTTTTTTACAAACAATATTTGGCAAATTCCACAATCAATGCCAAATTACAATAATTCTATTTTTCAAAATAGTTATCAAAACAACATATTTAATCAAATAAATTTCTCAGCAAATTATCAAAAAGAGCAGGTTTCTAATTTAGAAGATTTTCTAACAGTTGCACATTCAACAGAAACAACTGCAACAACAAAAGTAAAAACAGAAACATTAAAACCAAACCTAATTCACGGAGTTAATTATAACAAAGAAAAGGGAGAAAAACTTGCAGAAAACGTAGTTGCTGGACTTCCAACCGACAGAGATCCAAACAACCCACTATGTGCAAGATACGTAAAACAAGCAATGGTAAAAAGCGGTTTTGGACCTTACATTGACGGGAACGGCGAATACTGCAAATACATTTTGCGAGCTAACGATAACTTTAAAGAAGTAAAAGTAAAAGCAGACGAATTGGCTTCACTACCTAAAGGTTCCGTAATCGTTTATGATGCAAACGAAATTTGCAAAAACGAGAAAGGAGAAACAAAACATATATGTGAAGACGGGCATGTTACTGTTGCATTAGGTAATGGTAAAGCTTGCAGTGATGAATTAGAAGACGAAATTCTTAAAACAGACAGAAGTTATGTATTTATTCCCGTTTAACATTTCGTAACAAAATTAGCAATTTCATTTCTCCAAAATACTTTATATAAATATAGAGGAAAATTAGGGGATACTATGGGACTTGTTGACATAAAAAAAGTCAATATAAATACTCAAAATTCTGCAACAAATAACTATGCGAATGTATTTAATACTAACAACGCATATTTCAATTTGTTTGCACTCCCAAATCCTTTTTTAACAGGTTTCAATTATTCAATTGTACCACCAATGCCACAATTAAATACAAATATTTTCTCTATATTTAATAATAAATTGAACAACACAACACCATTTAATTTTAGCAACTTCGGCAACTTAACTCAATCAACAAGATTAAGCGGAAATATGGGAAATGACATTGTTGCAACTGCTAAAAAATACATCGGATACAAGGAAAGTGACGGTTCATACAAAAAATTTACCGGTGGAAGAACAGAAGCATGGTGCGCAGATTTTGTAACTTACGTTACAAGAGAAGCATTCCGAGCAAATGGAAAATCTGTTCCGGCAGGTTTTGGTTCATCTAGCGTTGCCGGATTGAAACAATGGGGTAAGAAAAACGGATGCTATTTAGATGTTTCTTCTAAAAACAAAGCCTCTACGATAAAAAGTAATGTAAAACCGGGTGACATCGTAATTTTCTCTCACTCTCATACCGGAGTTGTAGATAAAGTTTTTGCTGATGGTTCTATTCAAACAATCGAAGGCAACACATCAGACAAAGTTGCATACAGAAAATATACAGCAAACAATTCCAAAATCAGCGGATTTGTTCAAATAGCTTAATCAGCTGATGATTTAATTCCTCAATACTTCCGTTATTGTTTATTACATAATCGGATTTTTGAGCTTTCTCCTCTTGTCGCATTTGTGAATTTATTCTGGCTTTTGCATAGTCCAACGTATAACCGTTTCGAAGCAAAAGCCTTTTCAACCTTATTTCATCATTTGTATAAACAAAAATTATTTTATCAAACAAATCCGTCATATTTGCCTCAAACAACAATGGAATTCCGACAAACAAGTATTTTTCGTCTTTATTTTGTTCAAAAAATTTCTTAATTTCTTCTCTTATTTGCGGATGTAAAATATTTTCTAATTTCTTTTTTAATTCAGGATTTTCAAAAACAAGTTTTCCTAATTTTACTCTTGAAAACTCTCCATCCTCAAATACATCATATTTTTCAAATTCATCTGAAAGAGCTTTATTTTTTACTGTCAAAAGCTTATGCGCAACACAATCAGTATCCAAGACTTTATACCCATTACATTCTAAAAATTTTTGTACAGTAGACTTGCCGGAAGCAATATTCCCACAAAGAGCGAATTTAATCATTTTGAAATCCTGTTTAAAAAATTTTTTAATTCTTTAATCTGCGCAGGTTTAAGCGGTTTTACATCTCCTCGTTTTAAACCATCTAAACGAATTGTTGCATGTTGTACTCTTTTCAAGACCTTAACTTCATAACCGAAATACTCAAACATTTTCCTAATTTGTCTGTTCATTCCTTGATACAAAGTAATCTGCATTTCCGTGTGTTTATTATCAATTTCCAACACTTGAATATCTGCATAAGCCATCTTGTTCGGTTCTATTTCAACACCATTCGCCATCTGTTCAAGATCTTTTCTATGAACCGCAGAATTAACAGTAACAATATAGATTTTTGGAACTTTTACTGACGGATGAGTTAATTCATTAATTAAATCACCATCATTTGTCAAAATCAAAAGACCGGTTGAATCCTTATCTAATCTTCCTACTGGTTTCAAATTATTTAAGCTTTCCGGTAAAATATCATAAATAGTCTTGCGACCTTTTTCATCTTCGCAAGTAGTAATATAACCGGCAGGTTTATAAAACTTGTAGTATAAATGTTTTGCAGGATGAATAAGTTTTTTATTCACAAAAACTTTATCCTTAGTTTGCACAAGATATCCTAATTCCTTAACAACTTTACCATTAACAGCAACAACACCTTGTTCAATCAATTCATCTGCTTTCCTGCGAGAACAAAGTCCTGAAGATGCGATATATTTGTTTAAACGAACACCGGACATCTCTTAACTCCTATTGTTCCATAGCCTTTTGCAATGCAGAAGTAACAACTTCCGGCATTCTTCTATATAATTTGCCAGCTTCATTTATTGCGACCACATCAAATTCGGCTTTAATATAAATTTTCTCATCTTTCTTAGATTTGATAAGTTGACCGAACGTAACTGATAGGCTATTGAATTTTTCAATCCATGTTTCAATAATAATATCGTCATCCAAACGAGCAGAAGCCTTGTAGCGAACATTCATATTTGCGACAGGAAGAAGAACGTCGTTATTTTTCATAGCAACCAAGTCTAAACCTAACATATCGCATAAATCTACACGACCTTTTTCCATCCATCTCAAATACGTTCCATGCCACACAACGCCATAAGCGTCTGTATCTGCATAATAAACTTTAGTTTCAAAAATATGTTTCATAATGTATTAATTATAACACAAAGGAGAAAAATATGAAATATCAATGTGATGTATGTCAGTGGATTTACGATGAAGAAAAAGAAGGCAAAAAATTTGAAGACCTACCCGATACTTATGAATGTCCAATCTGTGGCGCAACAAAAGACATGTTTTCTAAACTAGAAAAATAAATTTAAAAATCTCCAAATATCCTTTTCCAATTATTTATCTTTTCTTTTATGACTTTAGCATATTGTTGCATTTCTGTACCAGAAATAACAATAGTAGGAAACTCAGCCCCTTGTTTTTTATCCATAAAAGAATTACTAGATTTTGATGGATAAGATTTGACTCTTCTAATATCTTTTAATGTTCTATTTTTTTGCATTATTTTTTGAATTTTCATAAAACCCCATAAAATATTAATAAAAAAAGAGAACCTATATTGGGTTCTCTTTTCTAAATGGTCGGGATGACACGATTTGAACGTGCGACCCCCTCGTCCCAAGCGAGGTGCGCTACCAAGCTGCGCCACATCCCGTCACTGCTGACAAAATTAAGTGTATTATAAACAAATTTTATAGTCAAGTGCTTTTTTGAAAAAATTTTTAATTACAAACTTCAACTATATATAAATCATATGTTTACAATTTATTGACTTAACCATATTTTTATAATAAAGTTTTGGTTGAGAGATTTTACACTATTAAATGAGGATTAGGGAAATTGGATTTTACTACTTTAACTATTGAAGCTTTAAAAGCGATAGCTTCCATTGTTGGCAGCTATGGACTTGCAATTATATTATTAACTGTTGTAATCAGACTTGCGATGTGGCCTTTGAATGTATCTCAACAACGTTCTATGAAAATGATGCAGTCTTTGCAACCTAAAATCAAGGCTATTCAAGATAGATACAAAAACGATCCGCAAAAAATGCAGCAAAAACTTATGGAGTTCTACAAAGAACATAAGTTTAACCCAATGGGCGGATGTTTACCATTGTTAATTCAATTACCAATTTTCATTTTATTATATTCCGCTTTGATGAGTCCACAATTTATTCAAATTGCAGGCGACGCATCTTTCGGATTTTTAGGCAGACTTGATACAACATTAAGAGCTACTGCCGGTCGTTCTTATGACGGAACTTTCGGAGTTTCTCAAGGTGACACATTCACTATCGGCAAAACTGCTAAAGTTTATTTACCAAACGAAACTCTTGATAACGTAAAAGTTAAAAATCCTGCAAAAGCTATTGAAATTCAAGGGGAATTTAAACCTGGCGAAACTGTTGATTTCAAAATTGACCTTGATCACTTAGATTTGAAATTTGCTCAATTAGACCAAATCGAAAAAGCTGAAATTGCAGTTACTGATATGTCTAACAAAGAAATTGAAAATATTACATTCAAAAAAGAAGGTAGCGTTCTCGCAGCATCAGTTCCAACAACCGTTGCATCAAGAGCATTCCACTGGGATGTATTTGTTTTAATTGCATTATTTGCACTAACAATGTTTGCATCACAAAAGATTATGATGGCAACAAACAAACCTAAGGATGGAGCTACTGATCCGACACAAGAAGCTATCCAAAAATCAATGGGAACATTCATGCCAATTATGATTATCGGTACATTCATAATCATTCCTATTCCGGCAGGTGTTTTGCTATACCTTGTAACAAGTAACATTATTCAAATTCTTCAAACGGTAATTGTTAACAAGCAAATTGATGCAGAACAAGCTAGAACAGAAGTTTTGGCTAGCGATTCAGATCTTGCAGGCGCAAAACAAATTAAATCAAAAGAGTAAAACGATGCTAATATCAGAATATGATTACAATTTGCCGGAAGAATTAATTGCTCAAATGCCGGCAGACAAAAGAGATAATTCAAGAATGATGGTTCTAAACCGAAAGGATAGAACCATTTCTCATAAGCATTTTTATGACATTGTTGATTTAATTGAGCCAAACACATTACTTGTAATGAATAACACAAAAGTTCTTCCGGCCAGACTAATCGGTCATAAAGATACTGGTGCAAAAATTGAAGTATTCTTATTAAAACAAAATTCAAAAATGCAAGACGAACATGAGAATTGGGAAGTTTTAATAAAACCATCAAAAAGAGTTAAGCCTGATACTATAATAAAAATTAGTGACGAATTGTCTGTTAGAGCCATCAAACGATTGGAAGAAAATGGAGAATGGCTCGTTGAATTAATTTTTAATGGCAATAATGTTCTTGATGTTTTGCACAGAAACGGTAATATACCGCTCCCACCATATATCGAAAGAAAAATTCCTAATGAGGATTTGAAAAAACTCGATTTTGAACGTTATCAGACAGTTTATGCTAAAGACGAAGGCTCTGTAGCAGCACCTACTGCGGGATTACATTTTACAAAAGAAATTCTAAAAAAATTAGAAAATAAGGGGGTAGAGCTTGCTTATGTAACGCTAAATGTGGGACTTGGAACATTTAGACCGGTTCAGTGCGAAAACGTTGAAAACCACAAAATGCACTCGGAAACTTTTGAAATCTCTGAAAAAGCAGCTGAACAAATAAACCGAGCAAAAGCAGAAGGGAAAAAAATTGTAGCCGTAGGAACTACAACTGTTAGAACTCTTGAAACTGCATACAAAAAATTCGGTTGCATCAAAGCATGCCACGATCACTCAGAATTATTTATTTACCCACCATATAAATTTAAAGTCATTGACAACTTAATCACAAATTTCCACTTACCAAAATCAACTTTGTTAATGTTAGTGAGTGCTTTAGCTGGAAAAGATTTTATTTTTGAAGCTTATAAAGAAGCTATAGAAAACAAATACAGATTTTTCTCTTACGGTGATTGCATGTATATTTGTTAAAAATATTTTCACAATCTATTTTTACGTAATAGTAGCCGTCCCCACCTTTCATCATAAGGAAGGGAGTTTATTCTGTTTGACATTCTGCAAAAAATCATTAATTAGAATGATATACAACTCAATTCATCAGTGTAAAATATAATTGTAAGATTAGGTAGAAAAAATTTTTCAGAGGGAAACAATGTTCTCACAATTTATACAAAATTTATTAAATTCAGGTGGACAAACACAGGCTATGCAAAGATATGCGCAACTTAACAACAGAGTTAGCAGCATTAACCAAGAGCCACAAAATCCGCTTGATGCAATTTACCCAAACAATGGAAAAATAAATTCTCCATCGTTCGAAAAAGTTTTGCAAACAACTACTAAATCAAACTTTGGAACTTTATTATTAGATCCTCAATTAAAACAAGTTAATGCAAGCATAATTAAAGAAAACCCGCAAATTAGCCTTGATAAAGCATTACAAGAAGCGGCTGCGTTACAATCAAATATTCCATCTGTTAATAAAACTTCTACGAAATCTCAAGTTTTAAATGTAGTAAATCAAATTTCTAAAAAATATGATGTTGACGCAAAATTAGTTCAAGCTTTAATCAAACAAGAATCAGGTTTTAACCCTAAAGCGAAGTCAAAAGCCGGCGCAATGGGATTAATGCAATTGATGCCGTCTACCGCAAAAAATTTAGGAGTTCAAGATCCTTATAACATGGTTCAAAATGTAGAGGGTGGAGTTAAATATTTAAAATCCATGCTAAACAAATATAATGGTAACGTTATTTTGGCATTGGCAGCTTATAATGCAGGACCAAATGCCGTTGACAAGTATTCAGGAGTTCCTCCGTACAAAGAAACTCAAAACTACGTAAGAAATATTTTGGCAAACTACCTATAATCTGTAAGTTTCTTGCCCTCTTTATTTGTTTTTGATACAATAATTTCAAACAGGAAGGGCGACAAAATGAAATTTTCATCATCTTTTAAAGTAGGACTTTTAACACTTTTGGCTTTAATATTACTAATAGGTGTTGTTTTTAAGGTTAAAGGAAGAACTTTTTCTTCAGCTGACAGGGTTGAAGTCCAATTTAAAGACGTGAACGGAATGCGTCCTGGAGCCGGAGTGCAGATGATGGGGTTAAGAGTTGGACAGGTAGAAGAAATCACCCCTGTTATTGATGGCGAAAATAGCTATGTTAAGGTTAAATTTGTTATAACAGATCCAAATGTAGAAATTCCTAAAGCTTCGACTTTTTCAATTCAACAATCAGGTTTAATTGGAGAATTGTTTTTGGAAATTACACCGCCCAAGATTAGAACTGTTTATATCCCAATGTTAAACAAGGACATTCTTTATAAAGACGACAATGTTCAGATGAAATTGGATAAAGAATATTACGATGTCGGGAAAATCAAAAATATTGAGGTTGTATCAAAAGATATCATTCCTTATTTAGTAAAAGACAGAATTAAAACAAATTACGCATATAAAATTGATTATGTAATCAACCTACCAGGATTGATTTTGCCGGAGTTTTTGAAAGGTAAAGTTGTTAGAGAAAAAGGCACAAACAAACTTTTAATTTCTACTTTGGATGACATTACATTACCATATCCAAAACAAACATCACCTTATACTATTGTTGAGCCAATGAGAATTGCAGACTTTATGGATTGGCAATACAGAGCTGCAGAATCTTTAACAGAAACTAACAAAAAGATTAACAATTTGTTGTCAGATCAGGTTATTGCTGAGTTGAAGATGTCTGTAAAAAATATCAACTCTCTAACCGGACAAACAAGTATTACGATGGGTAAACTTAACAACTTGATTGATGATTCCAGCAATGACTTGAAACAATTAATGGTTATGATGGATAAAGCAACAACCGATTTTAATATGTTGTCATACAATATCAACAACATTATTGGCGACCCACAATTCAAGACTACAGTGATGTCTACGGCAAATTCTGTTGATAAGCTTTCTCAAAACTTGAATAAAATTATTGGCAACGAAAAAGAAGCTGAACAAATGGCAGAGGACTTGCGTGCTATAACTCATAATGTTAATGAAATCAGTGGTTACGTAAATTCTATGACAAAAGATGATCAGTTGAAAAAAGATATAAACAGAGCAGTTGCAAATGTTAATACTGCAATGGTTGATATCTCGACAACATTGAATACAGTTAACAAATTAACACCAGAAAAGAAAACAGAATTACAATCAATCATTGAAGATACCAGAGAAACAACTTGTAATTTGAGAAAATTTTCTGAAAAATTGAACAAAAGATTTTTACTTTGGAGATTGATGTTCTAATGAATTTCAAAACAGAAATAACTAAAATTCACTATGACAAAACCGCAAAGGGATTGTTCGTAAAATTATTGGAATTTGGTTCAATATTTTATGGAATTGGTAGTGGACTAAAAAACAAATTATATGATAATGGCTTATTAAAACCTAAAAAAGTGAATGCTTTTGTAATTTCTGTCGGGAATATCACAACCGGTGGAGTTGGTAAAACCCCTGTTGTTTCAGAAATTGCCAAATATTTAATTCAAAATGGAGAAAAAGTCGCAATCATTTCAAGAGGTTATGGCGGAAAACTTTCTAACAAAAATATTAATGTAATTTCTGATGGTGAAAAGATTTTTTATAACGCTAAATTAGCAGGTGATGAACCTTTTTGGCTCGCTCAAAACTCAAATGGAGTAATTGTTATAACTACAAAAAACCGCTATGAAGGTGCAAAATTTGCAGTAGAAAAATTTGGTGCAACAAAAATTATTCTTGATGATGGTTTTCAGCATAGAAAATTGTACAGGAATTTGGACATCGTTTTGATGGATAGTAAAATGGGTTTTGGCAACGAAAAACTTCTTCCTGCAGGACCATTGAGAGAAGGAATGGAAGCTTTTTCAAGAATAGACAGGCTTGTTGTTGTAAGCAAAGATATTGATCATTCTCGTGCAGAAAAATTAGCTAAAATTATGTCTAAAAAAATGAAGGTTAAAACTACAGTTTGCAACACAGAACCTGATTATGTTTATAATATTAAAACAGGTGAAAAACTTGCTGACAATTCTGAAATCAATGCAATTTGTGCAATTGGGCAACCAAAACAATTTTATCAATTTTTGGATAATTATAAGATTAAACAAACAATAGATTTTGACGACCACCATATTTATACGGAAGAAGAACTTCCTGATGGAATAATCGTGACAACAGAAAAAGATGCCGTCAAAATGAAAGATTTCACTCGTAACGACATCTTTGCATTGAAATTAAAAACTTCTGTTGATGTAAATGAATTGTTGAACTAGAATTTTACCGGATAATCTTTTGGAATTTGCCAATTATTGCATTCAATCAGAGCAGTACATGCAATCCCGAATGCTGTACCTCTATCCCCCCAAACTCCGGATTTACAAACTCTTATCAATGTATTTTTATTATCCTTACAAAAATCATCACTTTTCATATAATCAGATTTGGATGTAACATAATATTTATCGTCATATACGACCAAATTAAATGGAAAAACATTTTTTCCAACTACTCTCGTTTTACCACTCATTGTATCAATTAAAAAAGTTCCACGTCTACCCGTTGTACCAATAGTTCCGCCAGGGCTAAACATAATTCCGACTCCATTACTCAAAATATATTTATAACTATAGGTATCAGAAGAATTTCCATTGATATTATAAACAATTGTATCGCAGTCGTCATCTTCAAAATTAGTTGTTTTGCAACGTTTAACAATATTTAAATAAGGTGCAAAATATTGTTCAAAAATATCACTGTTCCAATTATCTAAATTCCAAAACAAAGGATCTCCATTATCAACCGCAGACATTCTTACAGTATTTTGCAAAATGTTGTAAGTCGTATAAATTTTCTTTTCAACAACAGATTTTCTATAATTTGCCATAAGGGTTGGAATAGTTAACGCTGCAACTACACCGATTATTCCGAGAGTAATGAGAACCTCTGCAAGAGTAAAAGCATCTAAGCGGCTTAAAAGCAGACGTAGACCTTGATTATGAGAGGGTTTTAAACGATTGCCCCCCCCCCGATGAGCTTGTTTTCTTTAAATTTCATTTTTCCTCTCTTTCTTTCATAAACATATTATTATTATAACAAATTTTTTGATGTTTTTCAAGTAGTTGCCCTAATTCTTCCCTATTTGTCATAGGGAAGATGTCCGTAGGACAGATGGGTGAAAGCTTATAATTATAAATTTCCCTAATAGCACCCACCTAAATTACCTCTCACAAAACGTGACATTTAGTCACCTTTTGTTCGGCAGAGTCTCATTAGGGAGGAAAACATTTTCATTGATACGTTCTACTCACTATTCACCACTCACCGTTCACTTATTAATAACGATAAGGACTTTTCACGTTTCACTTCTCACTTTTCACTAAGAAAAATCTAAACATCTAAAGTTTCAAGTAATTTTGGTAAAACTTCAAACACATCTCCAACAAAAGCATAATCCGCATGTTCAAATATTGGAGCATTTTTATCTGTATTTATAGCAATAATCTTATCGCTATCTTGCATTCCAACTATATGTTGAATTGCACCTGATATTCCGCATGCAATATATAATTTTGGAGTTACTGTTTTTCCGGTCTGTCCAACTTGCATATCAACAGTCGCAAGTCCCATATCAACCGCTCCTCGACTAGCTCCTACGCTTGCTCCTATTTTTTCAGCAAAATTTTTCAACAATTCAAATCCTGTCTCATTCTTCATTCCCTTACCACCAGCAATAATAATATTTGCGCTATCTAGTGAATTAATTTCAGACTGAACATTTTTAGCAAAATCAACAAATTCAACTTTTCTTTGAACATCTTCTATTTCAGGATTTATATAAATATATTCAACATTTTTAACAATATTTTCTGCCATCGGCTTAAACACCTTTGGTCTAACTGTTGCCATTTGTGGAGTTGTTTTACAAAGAATTGTTGCCATCAATTTCCCACCAAAAGTCGGGCGTGTTGCTGCCAACATTCCTTTTTCATTGATATTCAAATCAATACAATCTGCCGTCAAGCCAGTATGTAATTTAGCAGCCAATCTCGGAGCCAAATCCCTTCCTTGAGTAGTCGCACCATACAAAATCATATCCGGCTTAACAGAATTAATAATTTTTAGCGCAGCAATCGAAAACAATTCTGTAGAATAGTGTGTGAACCTATTATTTTCAGAAACATAAACTTTATCAATACCTGAATTTTGAAATGCCTCTTTAAAATTAATTACCAAATCATTTTTACATATTAAAAAAACAGAAACCGTTGCATTATTCAACTTTTTAGCTAATTCTTGAGCTTTATTTGCCAATTCAAAAACAACCGTATGAAGATAATTGTCCTGCGTAACCTGCGCATAAATCATAATTTCAGACATTTACACAATTCCTCCAAACTCTTTAATCTTAGCTAACAACTCATCACTATTTTCAACAAAGACACAAGCTTCTCTATTCTTTAGAGGTCTAAAAGCCTTACTTACAAATGTTGGAGAACCTTTTATTCCTACATCTTCTGGAGTTAAACCGACATTTTCCATTGACAAATTTTCAATTTCAAGATTTTGTGCCTTTTTAAATCCGTTAATTGTAGGGCGTGTTAGATTATCAAAGTTTTTCACTACACAAATTAACGACGGGAAATCAATTTTTACGGTTTCAATACCATCCTCAAGCTCTCTTTGTGCATACATTGATTTTTCTTCAATTCTATCAATATTTTTAACGTAAGTTATTTGCGGAATATCTAATTGAGCTGCGATTTCCGGCCCTGTCTGCGCTGTATCACCGTCAACCGCAAATTGTCCGCAAATGATTAAATCAAAATCAGATAGTTTTGTTTTGATAGCGGCAGAAAGAGTTTTGGCAGTTGCATAAGTATCAGCTCCCGCAAACTTTTTATCAGAAACTAAAACGGCACTATCACAACCCAATGCAATAGCCTTTCTCAAAATATCTTCTGCCTGCTTTGGTCCCATAGTAAGTACTGTAATTTCTACATTATCTAAAGCCTTTTTAATTTGTAAAGCTTTTTCTATCGCATAGACATCAAAAGGGTTGATGACACTTTCGACACCTTCCCTTTGAATAGTATTATTTTCAGTCCACTTAATATCTGTTGTATCTGGGACTTGTTTTATACAAACAATTATTTTCATAAATACCTTTATTTATGTTGTTGAGCAGCTTTTTGCCTTGCGTTTGTTTCCAACAACGCATTATAAGCCATCATGTACATTGAACATTTTTTTACACTCGGTAAATACCATGCGCAACTTTCAAGTGTACAAACTTTATCTATATCAGAACCTGCTGACATCAACGGACAATATGGAATATCTTTCGCCATTATATTTTCTCCTTATTTTCTGCTTGTTTTAAAAGATTACAGTTTTCACAACGTTTTCTTTCTTGATCTTTGTAAATTCTTGTTCTATTAATAACTTCATCGAAATCAATTTTGTGAGCATCAAAGTCCGGTCCATCAACACAAGCGAACTTTGTTTCACCACCAACAGTAACTCTACAAGCTCCGCACATACCTGTACCATCAACCATGATAGGGTTCATGCTAGCTTCAGTATAAATCCCTTTATCACGAGTTAAATCCGCCACTGCTCTCATCATAGGCATAGGACCGACAGCTATAGCATAATCAACTTTTTCATTTTTAATTATTCTATCTAAGACCTGAGTTACAAAACCTTTTTCTCCAAGAGTTCCATCATCTGTTGTAATGAATAATTCTGTGCAAGCATCTTTCATCTTATCTTGCCAGAAGATTAAATCCTTGTTTCTTGCACCCATAATCATATAAACTTTGTTTCCTGCATCTTTGAAAGCTTTTGCAATCAAATAACAAGGTGCTGCGCCATAACCGCCAGCCAAGCAAACAACTGTACCATATTTTTCAATATGAGTTGGTTGACCTAAAGGTCCAACAATATCGTGGATTTCATCTCCTTCATTTAATGATGCTAATAGTTTTGTAGAATAACCTACTGCCATAAAAACAAGCGTCAATTCGCCTTTTACCTTATCAACATCTGCAATAGTTAAAGGCACACGTTCACTGTTTTCATCAGCTCTAAATATTATAAACTGTCCTGCTTTAGCGTTTCTTACAACGTATGGAGCGTCAACCTTAATTTCAAATTGATTGGGACAAAGTTCTTTTTTGGATAAAATTTTGTATCCCATAATATAAATTCTCCTTCTTATATTGATATTATATAAAATTTTTCGTTATTCTGCAACTACATATTTATAATTTGGATTTTCATTTAACTTTTCTTCAATTTGTTCAAAAGTCAAAAGACCTTGAGTTGCACCAAATTCAGAAACAACACCTGATGAATTTACTGATGCGTACATCAATGCTTTACCAATATTTTTATCAGTTCTTCCTAATGCTCCACAAAAAGTTGAGGCAAAAGCATCTCCAGCTCCTAATGTAGAAACTACAGATCCTTCAAAACAAGGACAATAATAATAATGTTCTCCATCATAAGCGTAAGCACCATTTCCGCCATCGGTAATTACTATGATTTGATAATCTCGAATTTTTAACTTTTTAAACATTTCTTTAATATCAGGATGAATAAGTTTTTCTGAAAATTTTTCATCTCTCGTATCAGGGCGAACCTGAATTTGTGTAGCCATAGAAGCTTCTTCTTTATTCATTACAACAATATTAGCATTTGCAAGAATTTTCTTGATGTAATTAAATCCCCTTTTAATACTTGAAGAACCGGCATTAAAACAAACATAAACATTGTTTTCATTCGCAAAATTTGCAATATCATCAAGAATTTTGGTACTATCACCATTCATAGGAGCAATATACAACAATTTTGCATCTTTAATTGCATCAAAATTTATGTCAGATTTTTTAATTTTGGCATTCGCTCCACGATGAGCAAGAACTGTTCTGTCACCCTGAAAACTTACCAAAATAATAGAAAACCCTGTACTTAATGATTTATCTTGAACAATATTAGACAAATCAACATTTTTTTCTTTAAAAGATGTCAAAATACCTTCCGAATATATATCGTCACCAATTTTAAATATTGCACTCGTCTTAAAACCAAGATTAGCAAAATTTACGGCAGTATTAACTCCACCACCACCAACTTGCGAATCAAAATCAGAAATCTCAACTTTTGCCCCATACGGGTAACTCATAAATTCAGATTTTTTATTTTTTGTATATACAGAAACAATATTTGCATCGTCACTCTCAACGAAAACATCCATTGTTGCACTACCGATTGTTATAACATCGCACATCTTCTTATCCTCCAGTTGTTTTCAGCTTAGCACAAAAAATATTTTTTGTTAATTTATATTAATACCTATCAAAAATTTTTTTGTTTTAACTTAAAATAGGTGTATTATATACATTTTTAAGGAATTAAAATTATGAAAATAAATAAAATTACCCCACAACTATTCTCTACCCAGAGAATTAACTCAAAAACTCAAAACAATAATAATTCACAACAAACAATAAATTACTCATATAACCCAATCGCATATCAAGATTACAATATCAATTTCACGGCAAGATTATTCAGAACTCCTGCGAATTTTTACGAACAACCGTTCAACCAAAGCGGAATGCCGGAAACAATGAAAAACTACCTATTTGACGACTACGAAGACAGACAAAACATGCCACCTGCACAGATGATGAAACTCGTTTTTGACGATATTAATATTGCTGATAATATAAAAGACGTAAAAGAATTATACCCTGATGAACCACTGTTCAAAAACTTGAAAGACGCTAAGGATCGAAAATCAAGAAGCGGAGTTCTTGCAGAAATAGCTGTTATGAAACAACCGGACAAAACTCTATTTAAAAACGGGAAAGATGATCTCGGTTTGTATTTAGTTAAAAAGATTTACCTTGAAGGAAAAACATTAAAAGAAATCAACAAAGATTTCGAAAAAGATATATCTGTTTATTACAAGGGATTAAGCCCAATTCAATACGAAACGCTTTCAGCTTACGGAATAAAATACCCAAATAGCGCATTTTGGAAATCATTTACTGCTACAAGAGAAGATTTTCCTTATGAATACAAACCAAGAAAAGCTGTTTCACCTCGAGCAACTTCTATTCACACTACAAATTCAACCACCCAACATAGAATAGAAAAGAAAAAATTTGATGATGTAAAAGATTGGGAAATCGACAAAATTGCAGATGCAATGGTTAAAGGGAAAGGAAATTCAGACGAAACCAAAAAACGATTGAGAAAAAGCAATATCAGAGATAATGAATCTCTAAATTTCGTAGCTAAATATATGGGCGAAATAAATTCTATCGTTTTGGATAGAATGCATGTTTCCGACGAAATGAAATCATATTTCAATTCTCCTGACAAAATGAATAAAACTCAGCAAGAAAAATTCACAAATTTCTGGCAAAACCCTGAAATGAATAAACTTCAATCAGTTTTAATGAAAGACACTATCAAATTATTCTTTAATGAATACGGTGTAGACGGCAACAACGAAGATTTTCAAAGCCTTCTTGAATACGCTCATACTGGGATAAAAGAAGAACGAAAACTTCCATTTGACCATGACGAAAAGCAAGTTATGTATGAAGAATTATTCAAAGATTTTGAAGAAGAAGAAACAAATATAACTCCAAAAAGTAGCGAACTCCCTGTTGAAGGAAATATAGATATACCTAAAAACCCAAAACTAATTATAAGACCAACCACCCATGAGGTTATATTTGACGGTGATTTACAACAAACTTTCATTAAAAACATGGAACCTCAATTAAAATTTTTACCTGATGCTTTTTCTAAAAAATACATGAATTATTTTACCCAACATCCAAAAGCAACTGACAAATACTTGTTTTCTGTAGTTGCTGAAGCAAATATTCCTGAGGAATATAAAGACACAATTCTTTCTTCAGAAGAAATGGACAAAATAACTCTTAATATAAACGAAGATTTTACTAAGAAATTTCCATTCAATGCATTAGCAAATAACCAAGCATTAAGCGAAACTGTTTTAAACATGTATCCAAGCCACAATAAAGCAGCATACGCCAAAATGCTTGCTTTAGACACTTTTAGAATTATAGCATTTATTGATAAATTGGGCATCAAAGATTTTACTCCGGAGCAGAAAGCAAGATTAAATCAAAAATATCATGAATACATGACACCAATAAAATCAAAAGATGAAATCAACAAAATCAATAATATGTTAGTTGATTATGTTACAAATTTTGATGAAAACAAAGCAATTTACCAAAAGGGTTCGGAATTAAACGCTCTGGGAAGATTGTTAGCGGCAAATATAAAAGACGACCCGTTACTAAAAAAAGAGTTTGCAAGAGAACTCAAATATTCCAAATTTGTAGAAAATTACGGAGGGACACCCCGAATTTTGCTAGATGACAACATTAGTGATGAAGTAAAACAAGTAAAACTTCAGCTTATGCTTGAGGACTTTGTAACTTTAAATACAGGCAGATTAGATCACATGTTCTGTAGCAATGCCAAAAACCTTGATTTAATCATGCGTTACGATTTCCCGCAATTGTATAATATACTAAAATCTCAATCTATAGAAATGGGATTTGGTTACTAGTGCTACGCACGTAGCCCTCTGTAACAATACCGTTCCATACTTCATTTATCGGTCAAATATTTTTACATTAGTAAAGTTTGCTTTTCCCTACGAGGCTAAAATCCATCCTAACACCTTTCACAACAATGACA
>ERZ1673702.236-NODE-236-length-90210-cov-6.822461_pt1 | contig 90210 bp, 70 predicted proteins | sample MGYA00580232_ERZ1673702 | MGnify/ENA primary metagenome ERZ1673702 (study PRJEB41218, sample SAMN15661792) | gut metagenome | host: Homo sapiens | place: Canada: London | collected 2015-08-20/2019-03-30 | study: EMG produced TPA metagenomics assembly of... | reverse complement strand
TCTTGGCACGATTTCTTTCTGCAAACTTTTGACATACAACAACGTCATGAAGATACAGCAATTCCCACTACAATTAATAACACTTATTATTATAAATAATTTTTAACATTTTGTCTATTTTTTATTGACATTATATTCAATTTTTCTTCACAAGTCAAATTTTAGCAAAAAACAATTCAAGGTATCTCTCGTCAAAACATATTCATGATATGAATCGTCATAGTTGAACGGGACAAAAAACGAACGAGTTTTCCTTTATACTTCAATACGGGCTCGGCTTCTTTCGGGCGCTCCGCTTTTATTTTATTCGTCTTGTAGTAAGACGAAATCAATATGCATCATCAAAAGTGGGCTGGTCGTCGATATTTTGCCCGACGGTTTTTACTGAGCAATTAAACGTTTCAAAGCTATTTACTTTTTGTAACCCATCTGTTGTTTTCCAAACATACGTTAGAAAAACTCAACTTAATTTTTGACGCAAACGAAGCCCCGACTCATTCTGTCGGGGCTTCGGGCTTCGTCATCTATTATTTATTTACTGCGCTCAAAGAGAAATCGTCGATGGTAAACACAAAACCATTAGCATTTCCGCCGCCGAAAATCATGACGCAATCCCATGCCGCCGAGGCAGTCAGTTCAAATTCCACGCTCTTCTGCGTGCCGACGGCAGTATCTTCGCCGTTAAACTGCTTATTGACTCCGCTGCCGAGCTGCACATACATTTCACTTCCCGTCGGATTGGCAATGACCGTATACGTCAACGAAATCTTATAGGTTCCCGACGGATTATAATCCCAAGAATCGCTGCGGATCTGTATCCCGCCATAAGCACCCTTGCTCTCCACCAACAACACGTAACCGCTGGAAAGCTCGGACTGATAGCGCGCCTCGTTAGTGAAGCCTATGGCACTGGAATTGTTGATATCCATATAATACTTTTTAGACTCATCGTAAACGGGAGTCGTTTGGGAAGGAGCCCCCTCGCTGAGAGTCCCTTCTCCGCGCGTATCTCGCTGAATGAATATATCGTCCAGCGTAAACGAACATTCCGACGATGCGCCGATAAAGATTGCGGCTCCGTCTGTCTCCGCCGTCAAATAGACGGTCTTTCTGCCCGAAGCGCCCTGCGCGGCATCAAATTCCACCGTTCGTTCGCCCTCCTTGAAACCGACGAACAGTTTGTTTCCTGCACCGGAAGAAGTCACATAATAGGTAAACGTTACAGCATATTTCTTTCCGGTCGAAACGGTGTCCTTATGCTTAAATTTCACGCCGCCGCCCGCGGGAGTCGTGACGCCGAGCACGTTCCCCGACGAGAGCGTTTCTATTTTCTCCGAAGCGCCGCCAAAAACGTTTCTTTCGTATAAGGGAATCTCGCTTTCAAACGATTCGTAAGCTCCGACCGAGCTCATATCGAGCCATTCGGCTTTGACGTTATCGAAAATCACCTTTATCGCGCCGTCGAAACGGACCGTCAGATAATATGCCTTATCGGATTCAGGGGTAGAGACGCGCAGCCTTGCGTTCTTAATTCCGGTACCCATGTCTTCGACAGCAACAAATTCGCCCGCAGTGCCGTCCTCGGCGGTAAACCCGATTGATATTCCCGCTCCTTCCATAACGTAATTGGAAATTTCTACCTTAAACGACTCTCCCGCCTTCGCCGTCGCTCCCATAAAGGCGATTTCCCCGCTTGAAGAAGATTCTGCGTATACGGAGTTTCCGTCTATGCTTTTTCCCTTTTCATCCGTGATTTCAAAGGAAGTCCCGCCGGACGCCTCGGGATAAAGTTGACGGTTCAAAACGGATTCGAAATTTTCATCGACCCTCTTGCTCTGTATATCGAATGTTTCGCCTCGAATTTCGGAAGAATCGGGGGGAATCCGTTCGACGGTCAAATTATCGATGAGAATTTCTACGGGGGAAGCGTCGGGGAACATCATAAGGAAAGCGTCTTCCGCGTTCCCGATTTCGAGAATCCCTTCCGCCTTCTGCCACGTTCCCGCTTCCACATTCGTCGGAATCTGATAGAAGGAGTCGCCTGCCGATGAGCGGAGCTGCACGTAAAAGGTATTGGGAATCGTCCTGAAAGCGTAATCGAAGCTGATTCGATAGATTCCGCGGGGCGAGAAAGACATTCCCGAAAAATCGGTGCCGAGATAGGTTCCGTCGCTCTTGATTCTCAGGACGTTGGAATCCCTTGCTTCTTCGCGGTAAATATAATTGTCCGTATTGCCGTGCGGAACAAAGATGAGATTTTTCTTTTCCCCGACATCCGCTTCAAAGTCTTCCGTAAAGGACTCTCCTTCTCCAAGTTCAAATCGGCTCCCGTAATCGGGATTGGTCCCGCCGACTGTCTCCGACGCCATATACAATACGGGAACACCTTCCGCGTTTTCACCGGTCGACGCCATGGGAATGACCTGAAAACCGATATACTTTCCGAGCAGTTCCTCCCCTATCGTCAGTGTCTTGCCCGTATTTTCAAGAATCGTCTTATTCATTCCCGAGGCGTTGAGCGCGGCAAACCATTGGATTCGGGATTCCCCTTCGGGGTCGCCCTCATAGTCGGTATATACATAGCTCGCCGTTACCGTACTTCCGACGGCGATTTCGCCGTCGAGCGCAAGCCCCGACGCCACAGGACGGGAATCCTCTCTCGTGACCTTGATATTGTCTATCACGAGCTCACCCGCATTGTTTCTCGGCATAATCATAATATAATATCCGCTGTACACGCCGAGTGTAAATGTATGTGTGAGCTTCCCTTTTCCCGCCGTCGCGCCGAACGTAGCGAAAATATCGCTCGTCGCGCCCGCGGTGGAGTCGCGGAATTGAAAGAAAAAGTCATCGGACGGCGTAATGACGTTATAATCCATTTCTATCGTATACGTCCCGCCTGCGACGAATTTAGTACCCGTCAGGCGAATCCCCGCATAATTGCCGTCCGTCTCTATCCGCAACGATTTTCCTTCTATGGCATCTTCTCCTTCGATTACCTCAAAACGGGCTCCGTCGCTAACTGCGGAAAGTCTGGAAGTAAAATAATTTCCGTCGAAGGTTTCCGTAAAGCTCTCCCCTGCTTCTATCGCCCTTTGTTTTTCCACAAGTTGTTGCCATTCCTCATCTTCCGGAAAACGCGGGATTTCCGGCTTGTCGCCCCGCGAGGCGGACGCATGTTCGTCGTCGATGAGCTCGCTCAATTCGGGCGGCTGAGGAACGGGTTCAGGTTCCGGCTCCACCGAAGAAGAGTTTGAGGACGAACTGTCCGAGCTGTCATACCCGTCGCCTTTCGCGCCGCAAGCGGCCGAAAAGAGCAGAGTCCCGCACAGCAAAAGAGCGCCGAATTTTTTGAAAAGTTCCTTCATGACTGTTCACCTCCCGCGATAAATTTAATCTTGGGCATGCGCTTGGGTATATATTTATTGAGCTCCACCGGCGCATCTACATTGGAAATCTGAATGAGGGACGCCCCGTCCGCGTCGCTGTCGGCAAAGCGGATAGCGAGGCTGATTGCCTCTCCGTTTTCAATCTTCGCCAAAATATCGGGCACTACCGTAAACGGAATAAACACTTCTCCGCAATAACCTTTATTGTCCTCCTTTACCCAAAAGCTCATTAAAATTTCTTCTTTTTTGTCCAAAATTTCAACGCTCGTTCTCGCCGCAACTACCTGACAGCCGCCGCAGGAATCGTCGCCCATAAACAACTGCATGCAGGTCGGATCTTCTACTTTGAGACCGGAAAGGTTTTTGGAGGAGTCGGTATTCTGCGTCATGAAAATTTCCACGCCGTCCCCGTTCCAATAGCTGTTGGGGACCCAAGAAAGATGGTCGTCGAATACGTCGTAAGCAATGTAAATTCCCGTTTCGTCCCAAGCAAATTTGACGGAATTGATTTTAATGTCCTCATCGTTGAGCTCTACTTCTTCCTGCTCGTTGTTGGACGCGCCCACCATTTCGATCGGCGTCCCTTTATCCGCCCAATCGGAAAGAGATTTATCTCCGACCGTTATACTGCCGGCACCGACCTTTTCCACCTCCGTCGTCGTGACGTCCGCAGTAACGATAAAATCTTCCGCGGAAAGTCCTTCATTATCACTGACGGTCAGAACGTTTTCCTCGCAGTCTTCCGCGATTCCGGGATTGAAATCGGTGGAAGCGGAAAGCAACTCGTTTTTGGAAATGGTCACTGAACGCACCTTTCTCATGATGACGCCCGTCTTGTTCTGAACCAATCCGACATTGGAGATTACGTTATGCGTAAAGGAGCTTGCCTCCACGCCGCAATACATTACCCCCGCGCAGCCGGTGTTGGCGATGAGGTTATTCTCCACGGAAATGTTTTTCATGATTCCCGTTTCGCCCTCCGCGCCGTCCGGTCCGTAGCAGTAAGCTGTAATCGCCGCCCGCGCACCGCCGCTCAAATTTGTGGAAATAAATTTATTGTTTCGAATGATTAGGTCGGACGTGGGCATCGCTTCATACCATTCGGACGTATCGGACGTGAGCAGAATCCCCGCGTCCGTGAGGTTGGCAAACAAGTTGTGCTCGACGGTACCCCCCGCAGCGGTCTGAATGAGGATTCCCCGACAGCGTTTATTCCGCACGATGTTGTTGGAAAACGTTACTTTCGCCGCATGGGATTTATTGACGACCATATCCCCGACAGCCGCTTCCGCGGGCAGAGCCTCGGAAAAGGTGACGTCGAACCCGCCGTCCGAAGTGCTCGGCGCCACTTCTTCGACCGTGAGGACACATTTTTCCGTCAGCGTTTCCCGATTGACGATTGCGAGTGTATCCCCTTTCGACGGAGAGAAATTATAGTCGCGTTCGTTGACGATATGTATCGTCCTTCTTTCGTTGGAAATTTCTTTAAGTGTCGAATAAAAACCGTGAACATTGAGCGCGTCGTCCCCGCAATTTTCAAAAAGGCTGTTCGTGACGATTACTTCGCCCGCCGTTTCCATCAGATGAATCCCGTCCGCTGTGACGGACATGAGTCGGTCCGTTTCCGGTTTGAGCATTACGTTAAAATCGTTGAAATACAGATTGGTGTTTTCCCGCCCCATAAAGGCCATGCCGGGGGCGCTGTAAACGTTGATGTGCTCGAAATAAGCATTTTTACAGCGTTCCGCCGTAAGGGCGTCATAGGAATAAATCTGATGTCGCAAAATGACCGTCGTCCCCGCGGGGGAGGCTTTATAGGATTGTGAAAAACGGATTTCCAAAGTTTGCTCGCCGAGATAACGCACATATTCGACCGTATAATAGATGTCGTTGCCGCCCGAAAGGGGTGCGGAAGTCCTCGTATTGTACTCCAAAAGCCCCATGATCTGCGTCGATTCGTCTACGGGATAACCCTCGTCCACCTTAATTTTGAACGTTCGGCCGTCCGTTTCCAAAATCGTCCCCATCGAGAAGGGCACTCGTCCCCAATCGATATTGATTCCCGTCATGCGGAAATTCTCTAAGTCCACTAAGTGAAAGGGTTTGAACATGCCATGGAAATACAAATTCGTATTATCCCCGCGCAACGTCAAATTATCGATCCCCTCGATGACAACGGCATAATCGGGATGTTTTGCGCTCATGCCCTCAATAAAGTCAAAGTCACCCGCGGGAAGCTCCAAAATGACGGGCGCGCCGTTCTCCGCGCGGGCCGCTTCCAGCGCTTTTCCGAAAGCGTCGGTATCGTCCTTCCTATCCGTCCCGTTCGCGCCGTAATCCTCCACTCTGATAATTTTTGCATTCTCGTCAGGGGCATATCGGCTCTCGTCCGATTCAAAAGCCTCTCCGTCTACTCCCACAATCCAAGGATTGCTCAAACCCGGGTCGGATAATGTCGTCTCGTTGTCCATATCCAACGCATAAGCCTGCGCAACTAACTCGTCGATATTCACGCCGTCCTGTCCTCCCTTTCCGTTGCAGAGAAGAGGGCCGCTCGTCGCCGCAACCAATAAAATGCTCAAAGCACACACGCATGTATTTTTCAAAGTTTTCGTCTTCATGGCCTCCCCCTTATTCCGCCATATAGCGATCGTATGCGTTTTGGTAAATCTCTACATACCGATCCACCCGCGCAGCCTTCAAGTCCGCAACAAACGCATCGAAATCGGCGCGCGTCAAATCTTTCTTCGCTATCAGGCGCGTCTCTTGCGATTCCACCAAATTATTCAAATCGATTTGCAATGTAGACAGCTCTATCGATTCCTCCGAAGTAAACGTAACGGAAGGATAGGGAACTTTCAAATAGTCCATGTATCCCGCCTCCTCCACTGCCTGATTGATATTCTTCACCTGAGGAGTACTGTCTTTCAGAACAAAATCTCCGTTCCAATAAGGAATCGTCCCCAATCCGACGTTCGGAGTAATCGTGCCGCGATATTCCTCAATATCCATTCCGTCGGGTACGTTGAAGGTCCAACTCGTGTGCGCCTCGTCGTCCCAAGTCCAATCCGCCCCCTCTTTTCCGAACGATTCCAGCTCAGAGCCGAGCTCGGTATAGAAGAAGTCCATCCAACGTACAATTTCCCGCTGATACGGAGAAGTCGACCGAATGACAATCGTATCGGGAGAGATGTCATTTCCAAAACCCAGCCACATCTGTTTTTGATTGATGTCGCTCGTGAGCGCGGGGACTCCCGTATACTGTGAATCGAGGTTATTGCCGACAATCAGGTATGCGGCGCCGCCGTCAAAACAGCCGACGATACCCTGACTGCCCTTTTGTGCCAAGTCTTTGTCCTCGCTCATGCTGAACACGTCGTTATCCAACAGGCCCTCTCGGTACAGTTTATTGGCGAATTGCAGATATTCCCAATAATTCTCCGTAGTAGGGACGAACACAACCTTTCCGTCGTCGCCCACCTCGATACCCGTCGAAACGTACCCAAAGGCACTCATCAAGAAATTGCGGGTCTGATTGAGGCCCACCGAAGAGAGCGGAATTTCGTCTTGGAAGCCGTTGCCATTCGGATCCTGTGTCTTGAAAGCCTTCAAAACATCATAAAATTCGTCTATCGTCGAGGGCATTTCCAACCCCAGAGTATCCAGCCATTCCCGATTGATAAACTGTTTGAACGTGAGATCGCGGGGTACCGTATTAATGGAGGCAAACGAGTAAATTTTTCCGTCGCCGAGCGTCGTACGCTTTTCAATTTCGGGATTTGCGTCCATCAATTTTTTGTAGTTTGGAGCGTATTCCTCGATCAAGTCTCCGATTGGCTGAATCATGCCATGGGAAGCGTAGGTGGTCTGTTCCTCCAGCGTATTCCAGAAAAGGAACGCATCGATGGATTCATCCTCCCAGCTTGTCGAACGGAGCTCCTGATAGCTTTCGGTGTTCGCCTCTACAAACTCGACGTGAATATTGGTAATCTCCTCCATTTCCTTGAACAGGCGCATATCCTTGTAAGCGGAATGGAGTGCATGTCTCGGAACAAACATTTTAATAGTGACTTTTTCTTTGACAATTTGCGGATTTGACGTATCCGCGATGAAATTGTCGGGATCGTAATCGCCTCGCCCGTCTCCGCCGCAAGCGGCGAAGCTCGAACAGGCCATGGTGGCACAGAGCAGAAGCCCCAACAGTTTTGTGATTTTTTTCAAGGTTTTTACCTCCTTACCTTAATTTTTTCTATGCTTTTGAAATCAGCCCTTTACGCTGCCGATCATGACGCCCTTGATAAAATATCTCTGTAAAAACGGATAGATAAATAAGATAGGCAGGGTTGAAACGACTATCGTCGTATATTTAATCGCTTCGGACATGTACGCCTGTTCAATGAGGCTGCCGCCTCCCCCGCCCGCCATGGACGAATCGGATTTGATGAGCACTTCTCTCAAAACCATTTGAAGCGGCCATTTATTTTGGTCGGGGAGATACAACAGAGCATTGAAATAGGAATTCCAATACGCCACTGCGTAAAACAGAATCATGACCGCAACAATCGGCATTGACAAAGGCAGGACGATCGTAAAAAAGATCCGAAAATCATTCGCGCCGTCTACCTTCGCCGCCTCTTGAATTTCCCATGCGATGGAAGAGGACATGTACGTTCGTACGACAATGACGTTCCATACGCTCAACGCGCCCGGGAGAATAAAGCCGAAAATATTATTCATGAGTCCCAGGGATTTGACGATTAAGAAAGTGGGAATCATGCCGCCGTTGAAAAACATCGTAATCATGAAAATCGTCATCAGGACGCCGCGAGGACGAAAATCTTTTCTCGAAAGAACGTAGCCCGCGGGAATGGTCAATGCACAGCTAATCAGTGTTCCCAAAACGACGTAGATAATCGTGTTCATGTATCCCCGCCAAATCATCGGTGCTTTGAGCACCTTTGCGTAAGAGCTGAAATCAATGGCGGTGGGAAAAAGAAATACTCTCCCCATATATACGTCCTCGGGCGGAGAAATCGAGCAGGACAACACATAGATTAACGGATAAATCGTAAGTAATGTCCAAACGGCGAGTATCGAATACACAATTCCTTCAAAAATGCGATCCTGTCTAGAAATTTTATGCTTTTTTCTCCCGAATCGTCTCTTTTTCTCTGTCCGAACTTCTTCCGAAGCGATGTGTTGATTCGGAGTTTCCGAGGCTTGGATTTTTTGTCTTTCGGTTTTTGTCATGGGCCACCTCACCATAAAGATTCTTTTCCAAGAAGTTTTGCCACAAAATTCGCAAGCAACAAAAGCACAATATTGATTGCGGAATTGAACAGTCCGACTGCGGAACCGAACCCGTAGTTTTTATATCCCGTCGCAGCAATCGATACTTTATACGCATAAGTCGCAATAATCTCCGACTCGGTCAAATTGGAAGAAGTCTGCATGAGATACGCCTTCTCAAATCCCACATTCATAATTCCGCCCATCGCCATAATAAAGAGAATAATCGCCGTGGGAAGAATAGCGGGCAGATTGATGTGCCAAATTCTCTTGAAGCGTCCCGCCCCGTCTATCGTCGCGGCCTCATGAAGCGAAGGATCCACCGTCGAAAGCGTGGCGACATAAATGATCGCCCACCAGCCGCAGCCCTGCCACAGCCCCGAAAAAATATAGATAAAATTGAAGGCCGACGGTTCGTACATCCAAGCCTTCGGCGCTATCCCGAAGAGTCCGAAAAACTTATTGATGACGCCGTAATCGGCGTTTGTAAAGGTAAAGCACATTCCTACCGTCACGATGACGGAAACAAAATAGGGAGCATAGGAAATCGTCTGTACCGCCTTTTTATACCAAGAATGGCGCACTTCGTTGATGAGCAGTGCCAACACAATAGGAAAAATTGTATTTACGGGCAAAGAATACAGACTGAGCTCCAACGTATTCACGAGCATGATATCAAACCAATAAGAATTGAACAATGCCTTAAAATTTGCCCAGCCTGCCCACTGACTGCCAAACACGCCCAAGACGGGATTATAATTCTGAAAAGCTACCACCACGCCGTACATCGGCAGATAACAAAAAAGGACGAGAAAGACGAGCGCCGGCAGAATGAGAAGATAGAGCTGCCATTGCCTCAGTCCGAGCTTATTGACCAGCTTTCTTTTCCAAAGAGCTTTCTCCATAAATACCTCCCGATAAAATGGTTATCAGATATTCGTCAAACACTTCTCCGCCTTCATAATTCAAAAGGCAAAAAGCCTCACGGCCCTCCCGCGCTTCTACCGTTCTTCCCTCGTCCGTCACCGAAATTTTTAATTTTTCGCCTTCAAAGCGTTCGGGAAAACGCAAATAATAAACGGGGAGAAGGTCGTATAGAATTCCTGAACTCGTCTCGACCGGATATTTTATCGCACCGCCAACGTAGTCCCGATGCCAAATTTCATAATTTTCTATCACGGCACGTGCCAGCGGCGCTGCCGATTGACGAATCTTTTGAAAGTCCGCTCCGTCGACCATGTAATCTCTGCAAACATCCAGCGGAACGAGGGTTATTTTCGCACCGCTCGCGAGTACATTCCGAAACGCTTCGGGATCGAGGGCGGCGTTACATTCCGCGGCGGGCTCCGATTGATTGATATATCCTTTCCGAATCGCTCCAATCATGGCGACGATATTCAGGTGCGGGAAAAGGTCGGGATACCTTTTTGCAAGCTGCGCCAAATTGGTCATGGGGCCCAAAGCAACTATCGTGCTTCCTCTCTCTGCCGCATCAATAAATTCCTTTTCAAAATTCGTCGGATATTCCGTTTCTTTTCCGACCCAAGCGGCCTGCGCACTGCATTGCACCGCCGAGCCCTTTCCCGCCACTACGGGAATCCTTTTTCCTGCCGCTGCCGCGAGTTTATCCACCAGCGCACATTTATATTGTACATCCTCGCATACGGTCATCACGAGTTTCACGTCGAAAATCGGATCGCCGAACATCGTCGCCAGCGCCCAAGTATCGTCTATATCCGAACCGATGTCGGTATCGATAATCAGAGGTAACTTTTTCATAATTTTCAAAGGTATTCCGGCAACCAAGCCTTGTGCGCTTCAAAGAGGTCGTCGCAGAGCGATTTGATTTCATCGAGCGTCAGCTCGGCAGAAGTATGAGGGTCAAGATATGCCGCACGGTATACATCCTCTTTTTTACGGGAACGCGCCGCCTCGATCGAAAGCAGTTGAACGTTGATATTGGTTCGATTGAGCGCGGCACACTGTTCGGGCAAGGGAGCATGTCTGACAGGCTGAATCCCGCCTTGATCTACCAAACATGCGACTTCGACGCAGGCCTTTGAGGGAAGATTGGGGATAAGTCCCTCATTGATGACGTTTCCGTGAATACGGCACGCTTTATCCGTCACGGCCGATTCGATGATATACGAGGCAAACTCCTTGGAACGGGTATGCTCCAAATCTTCGGACAAAAGCTTCTCCTGCATTTCGTTCCATTCTTTAATTTGCTTTTCACAACGACGGGGATATTCGTCCAAAGGAATTTTATAGCGGTCAATCAGCTCCGAATGGGTAGCCTTGATAAAATAGGGAAGATATTCCGCGGTATGCTCGCTCGATTCCGTATTATAGTACCCGAATCTATGCATGATTTCATGGCGAACCAAGTCCCACGCCATTGTTTCGGTGTACTCTCCCGATGCAGAACGACGCTTAATTTCGGGATACATATCCCGTCCGTTTTCGTCCTCTATCTTCAAAAGCCAAGCCTGATGATTAATTCCCGCTATATCCCAGCGGGTCTTGTCTTTCAACGTCTCGGAAAAGCCTAACGATTTGAACAGTCCCTCTACGCAATATTGCACGCTGTGACAGAGTCCTACCGCGTTTAAGTCAAGTTCTCTTATACAGTATCCCGTTATCATCGCCATAGGATTCGTATAATTGAGAAAAAGCGCGTTCGGACAGACTTTATGTATTACCTCTGCAAACTGCTCTAAAACAGGTGCAGTCCTTAAAAAACGGAAAATCCCCCCGATTCCCAAAGTATCTCCGATGGTTTGGCGCAAGCCGTATTTTTTCGGAACTTCAAAATCCGTGACCGTACAAGGCTTATACCCCCCGACCTGAACGGCATTGACGACAAAATCAGCGCCCTCTAACGCACTTTTCAAATCGGTATACCGAGCGATGCGCGCTTTTCCATAACGACGATTGATGTTGTTCAGCATTTTGAACGAACATTCCAGCCGTTCTCGATCAATATCGTATAATGCAATATCAAACTGTCCGAGAGAAGGCGTCAAAATACAGTCGCCTAAAACATTTTTTGCGAAAATGGTGCTTCCGGCACCCAAAAAAGTAATTTTCATTTTATAAAAATCCTTCCTTCCCTGTTTTTTCGCTTTTAGTATAACCTCCGCGAAAATAAATTTCAAGATAGAAATGTTGAATTCTATTGGCGTAATGTTGACTCTTATTCTTTTACGACAAATAAAAAACACCCCCTCCCCGCAAGTTTTTAAGGGGAAAGAAGGAGTTAAAATAAATATTTTATTGTCGAATCTCGCCATAAAGGAGCTTCCCGTCCAAACAGGAATAACCTTCTCGAAAATATTTCAAGCCGCACGAAAGCTACCACGCATGTTTCGAATAACGTTCCAGGTCGGCGAGCACATCTCTCGGGATTGTAAGATTGTAACAATTCATAATATAAGCTTTATCCTCGGCTTTCGCATATTCGTTCGGGGCAACGCCGGAGCATTTCCGAAAGACCTTACAAAACCAGCCGTAGTCGGTAAAGCCGCTGCGGTTTGCAACTTCGCGAAGCGTATATTTCCCTTGGTCGATGAGTTGACACGCTTTATAGGTTTTAAGACATTCGATATAAAAAGAGGGAGATTTTCCGACAAATCTCTTGAACAGCTTAAAAATGTACGTGCGATCGAACCCAAGGTCATGCGCGATTTTCTGCACCGTTAAGTCTGAACAAAAATGTACTTCAATGTAATTGATAATAGAATAAAAATATTCCTGCGCCCTATCCGAAAGGTCATTTTTCTGTTTGGGAAAAGTCCTAAGAAGCCATTCTATAAATAGATACAGATACCCCAAGGAAAGAAATTGCGGATAATCGGTATTTCCTACTCCTTCGTATATTTTTTCTATCAATCCCTTACATTCCGCCTCCGGAAGATTGACGACGGGATTCTCCGAACCGATGGAAATGTGATTCATAATGTCCTTACCCTTGGCTCCGCTGAAAGAAATCCAGCGGTAAATCCACGGTTCCTCTCCGTCCGCCTGATAATACACATAATCGTCCGGACCCATCACGAAAAAATCGTCTTTCCCGATGCAAAAGCGTTTTCCGTTGATATTTAGAATCCCTCGCCCCGATTCCACATAATGAAACGTCCAAAAATTCCGCGAACCCGGGCCCCATTTATGTCCGGGGTCGCATTTTTCATATCCCGCCTCGCCTATCGTCAAATCGTGACTGAGAATAATGTTCGGGCAATACGCCTTATAGCTCTCGTTTTTCCAATATGATTTCTCGTTTCCGGTCATCTTTATTTCCCCTCCCCGATTCTAATATTGCTATATTGCTCTTTGTTCCCCTTGCAACGAAGACCTCCGCCTTCGCTTGCGGGGAATTTTCACAATGCCCTTTTGACTCGTCAATTTAACTGCTTTTGATTATAAATCGAGAATATTCCTTTTTTCCTTATGTATTTTCGCACAAAAATTTTTATCAATGCGATTTCGATTGATATATGCTACCACATCGGGAGAGAAAAAGCTTAGGCACCCTTGGTTCATAAAAGATACCCCTACATTTTACAGGCACTTTTTTACCCTATATACCGATACATCAAATAATTTCGCTATGAACGGATATGGAACGGCCCTCCCCATAGTCTCAAATCCCCATAGGGAAGTTTTTCGAGAATAAGCCTCTCCCCGTTTTCCTTGCGTTTCTCATACCGCGATACGTATCCGTTTTGAAACTCGGATTTACAAATACTATATATTTTTCTTCCAAATTAATTTCTTCTGCCTGTTATTCATTCAGCCAAACCTCTCTTTCGGCTTCAAACTACAATGCATTCTTCCATCGTTTTTTCGCTTATCTTTTTTCTCATTTTGTTATTTTATGTAAATATAATAACACAATTATCCAAAAACCGTCAAGCATTTCAATTTGATTTTAATTTTTTGGACCTTTTCAAAAATCCGGCTTTTACCATTTTCCCATTTCATTCTTTGCTGTATATAGTAAAAAAGAGTGTTCCCCGTTCTTTGGGGAACACTCTTCCCTTCAAATGAAATTTTAATATTTTGGGAGATCCGATAGCTCTAAATCTGACAATTTTTACTATCCGACCGCCCTACTTTGACGTTTTTGAAAATGTGGGCCTCTCAAAGGACTCTATCGTTTATTTCCGTTCTCTACGCTTTACAAAAATCAACGAGCCCGCCGCGACGAGTACCGCGGTAATTGCTACCATGCTGCCGCCGAAAATCAGATTGCTCCCGCAACCTCCGTCCTCGGAAGAGCCCGAAGAACTGCCGGAATTTTCGGTAGAGTCCCCGTCGTTCCCGCCGTCCGCGGGAGCCGTAATGGTATACGTTTCTACCGTCTCTCCGTCCTTGGTGAGAATGAGCTTACAACCCGTCGTCAGCTTATCCCCCGCAGCCAAAGCGCTGCCGTCTGCCTTTTGAAGCGTCATCGCATACCCTTCGCCCGCATACACAAATTCTTCAAATTCCTCTGCGGTCATGCTTTCGCTCAAAGTGATAGAGGTGCCGTCAATCGTAATCTTATCCGAAGTATTGACGAGCTTTTCTGTCTCCTCGCCATCGTCGATGATGACGGACAACTCTTCCTCGCTCGTCTCATACATAGATACGGCACCGATCTGCACGCCGCCCTGAAAACCGAGGTCGGGATCATACGCTCCGTCGAAACCGACGAAAATTTTATACGTTCCGGACGTTTCGGGAGTAAAAATCAGGGAAACGGGCATATACGCATTATCGCGCTCCATGCGGTACGCCGCGCGGGCAATCGGTTCGCCCGTCACCTCCGCACCTTCCTCCGTCTCCTTCGCAGGCGTGGCCGTGAGCACTACGGGACTATACAGGCTATCGTACATCGTGCTTGCCGTTCCGGAAATATAGGGACGGATACGAGCCGTCATTTTATACATTTGTCCCGCTTTGAGCTCTACCACCTGATAGATGCCGTCCCCGGGATTCCATTGGCTCAGCCAAATATTTTTGCCGCCGTAAAAACATTTGGAATCGTCCGTATCCACGCCGACCTGACTGCTTCCGCCGACGAGCCACCAGCTATCGTCGCCCTTTTCAAAAGTTCCGTTCTTAATGAGATTGGTCTTTCCTTCGGGCAAGTCCTCTCCCACTTTGAAAAATTTGGTGTCGTCCACATACAGCCCCACGCCATAGGAGCCCGCCGCCTCTTTCACAGAGCACATGACGTATACATAGACTTCGGTAAAGTCGCCGACGTTGCAGTGCGTGGAAAGAGTCGTATATCTCGTAGCGGAAATATCTTCTCCTTTCATGCGGTTTAAGGCGAGCTGTTCTTCGCTTCCGTCGGCGTTAATCCCGCTGATTCCGATTGCGCCCAAGGAAATATCGCTGTATTCGTTGATCCATTTGGATACGGACGCATAGAAGGCGTAATACGAATCGGGTTCGACCTGTACCTTTTGTTTGACGGTAATGGAGCCGTCCATAACGCCCGCGTCGGCGACGAGATACATCGCTTTTTCGCCCTCGCTGTTCTTATCCTGCAATTCCGAGCCTGCGGGCACGAGCCCCGCGGGGACGGTATCGAAGCCGTAACCCATTCCATTTTCCGATTCGCCGACCCAAATTTCCTTGTTTTCGGCGTCCGAACCTTCAAAGCCGGGCTCCTTGAGAAGATTTTCGCTGCCCGGCGTAATGACGTCTTCCGCCAGCGTCAAAGAGACGTTATCGATATAGGCGGTCATCTTCTGCAAGCGGATAAACGCGCGCAGGGAGGTATGGTTACCCGTATTGAAAACGCCGGAAAACAGGCTGTATCCGTTATAGTATTCCCATTCGCCCTCCTCGTTCGTCTTTACGCGGTTGGTATCCACGATATTATCCGCCCAGCGGTGCTGCTGCACGTACATGGTTTCGTCCTCCCGCTCCTCGCTGGCAAAGCCGAAGTAGATATTCGCGCTGCCGAGATTGGTTGTGGCACTGCGCAGGCGGAAAGACAGCACGTAGTCGGTATTCGCATATACCTCCACGACCTGTGCGATTTCGGGATACCCCGACGAGTTTCCGGGCGCCGAAAGTTTTATGGCCTGTTCGCCCGCATAGCTATCCTCGCCCGAAAGAATCTCCCAAGAGCCGCTCGCCGCGGACGAAGTCGTATCGATGATCCAATCCCCGGTATCTTCTTTCGTCACGTCCTCAAAGCCTCCGTCCGTAAAGAGATTGGACGTCGTAAGGCCGGAGGTGTCTTCGCTGACAGTCGCCGCTTTCGCGGTCAGTCCCCCGAATGCAGACGCGGCACACGTCGCCGCAAAGGTCAATGCCAATGCAAGTTTGGCCGCATTTTTGCCGAATTTTTTCATAAAATTCCTCCTGTTTTTTTATTTTAGATTTTGAAAAGCTCAAAATCGTCTACCCTGAGTATCTCCGCCGACGAAGAACCGTTAAAGCCCACCCCGACGGTGACAGTCGTCTGTTTTCCCGTGCGGAAATTAATGGTGATTTTCGTCCACTCTCCGCACTTCTCAAATTCCTTGCTGCGTATGGTGCTGTCCCCCGCCTTCGCAAACAATGTGATTTTTGAAGCAAATTCTTCGTTCGTGCGGACCATGCAGGAAAGGCTGTAATTGGTCTGCGCCTCCAAGTCTACTGCCTGAAAAACGTCCTGCCACCCCTTGGAACCGCTCAACAGCATACAGGTCATTCCCGTATAGGCCTCCTCTTTCATGCTTTCCGCCTTTACCCTTCCGCTCGCCGTCGTCGTCCAATTATTGTGGGGCGTACTGTTCAAATCGGTATATTTATAAGTGACGTGGCGCTCGAAACCCGGGTCTTGCAAGACGCGCATTTTATCCATTTCCTCTTCGGAAAAGGTCACTCTTTCCATCGGCTCGGGGTTCTTGCTGTTCTTATATGCCCCTATCTCCGCCGTTTTCGCTTCTTCGGGAATGACGAAGCTGAGTTCATCGTCTACATACGCCACCTTTCCGCCCTGCGCGGGAAGGATTTCCTCCATGAGCTTCACACAGGTATCCACGGTTTTATCCACCGTCATGTTCGTATACTTGAATTGCTGATTTTCCGTAATCCCCTGTTTATAGACGTCGTCCAGCGCGTCATAGCCGATAATCGTGGAAATGATGCCGAAGGACGCCGCAGCCGTCGAATCCGCGTCGTTCGCGCACTGAACGGTGATTTTCGCCGATTTCAAAGGGTCGCCTTCCCCGTAAAGAAGCCCGATAATCGTGAACGCCGTGCACATTTTCGCGTCCAATAAAATCCCGCCGCTGGGCCAGGGAATCCATTGATATTCTTCGCCCGTGTCGTTGAGGACATATTTCCCATAAATAAATTCAAACGTCTCCTGAGCTGTCTTCCCCGCGTCGTATTTATCGAGCGTATCCTCGATGACCAGCGCCGTCCAGGAGGCTTCCGGGACGGCGTTGAGGCCGGCCTCAATAATCGTCCGTACGTCGTCCGTGAAGAAGGCTTCGCCGTACATGGCGGCTATTACCTGCGCGCCGTAAATTCCGTCGCCGTAGGTACAGATTTCCGCAAATCTCTCCACGAGCTCATTGGAATATCCCGTCATATTGAGCCCTAAAAATCCGCCGAATGAAGCTCCGCACTGATAGGAATTTCCGTCGGGGAACCACGTCGTCAAATCCCCGCCCGCGGAATATTTGGGATACCCCGAATACGGGGGCGCATATCCGCGTTCCATCGCGTCGTTGTTCGAGCCTATCCAATATTCGAAATCGCGGTTATACATATCGATTCCGAGCTCCTTGCTCGTCGCGTCCAACCCCAGCTTATCGAGCGCTTCAATTGCCGAAACGGACAGATAGAGATCGTCTTGATTATACCCCTCTATCTCCGTCTTTACCGTCCATTCGGGCAGGCGGGATTCGTCTATCCACATCTTTGACTTAAATTCCCAAGGATACGCATAGCCTACCCCCGCCATCGTCCCGACAATGGCTCCCTTTACCTTGTCCCGATAAGTTTCTACGGAAAGTACGGACGTCGTTTTCGGCAAATCCGCCGAAGAAATATGTTCGTATTCGTCCGCGTCTCCGCCGCTCTCCGAGGACGAGGAAGGATTCCCGCCACACGCCGTCAGCGCAAAGCAGGCCGTCATGGCCACGCACAGCACACCGAGCAGTCTTTTTTGTTTCATGTCAATTTCCTCCTGTTTCATTGACGTCAAAATAGTTTATCTTCACGACGCTGCCGTCTAAAACCGCCGCGCCGATACAGCCTTCCGAGTAACTCTCCCCGTCCGTATATTCCATCCGAACTCCGCATGCCTCGGCCTCTATCCTTCCGCCCGAAACGCGCACCGAAAGTTCTATGGGAGAACCCATCCGATAGGGACAGGCAGCCGCCGCGAGCGTTTCCCGCCTTATCGGCGGCTCCGCCCCCGTATCCCGCTTTCCGACGCGCTTTTTCACGAGCCGCATTTCTCCGTCCGCAAAGAATATCCCGTAGCTCCTTGCCGCGCCTTGAACGCGGAAAAGTATTCCCGCCGAGTCCCCGAGACAGAGCGTCAATTCTGTCTTTAACGTAAAATCTCGCAGGGGAAGGGAAGTATATAATTCCCCTTCGTCAAAGCAGCGACCGAACAGACTCCCGTCTTCCAGCGTCCAGAGTCCCTTAAAATAGGTGCAGCCGCTGACTTCCTTATGTTCGAGGGAGTAATCCTCGATATATTCGCGGGAAAAATCCATACGATAATCCGCAGTGCCGAAAACGCCGAATCGCTCGATACAAGCCTCGCCCTCTATCAACAGGCCCGCGCGATCTACCAGCATTTCCCGCTCGGCATCGATTTTCAAAGACAGTACGCCGTCGCCGACGCCTGAGCAGAAAACTTCGCCCGTATGTCGGTTTCGATAGAAAAGTCGGACTTTTCCGCCCTTCGCTTTCACCTTCGCGTACAACGTATTACCGGGGACGACAATGGGGGAAAAGCAAGGGTCGTAACGATTGTCATGCAAATCCGATTTCCCGTAGTACGTCTTGATATAAACTTGCGTCTGCGTTTCCGCCTTTACCCTAAGCCTCCCTCCGATATTTTCAAGCAATGCGCCCTCGGCACGGAAACCGTGCGTACTTCCCGGAAGGGCAAAGTCAAAATCGAAGCCCTTAGCAGTCGGAAAATATCTTGTATTGAAATCCTTAGCCGGCGGGAAATTCTTCGTTTCCAAATCCTTAACAGTTGAAGAATTTCTTGCGCCGACGATATTTCCGCAATCCGCCGCCTTTTCTCGGATATTTTTATCACAATCGCAGACATTTTCTCGCCTCAACGCATATCTGCCGTCATAGCTTTCCCCGCTCAATTCCACCGCCGTGGCGGCGATGCTCTTGGACAGAGTAGGAATATCTACGATATTGAAGGCTCCGAGGACAGAGGAACAGAGCGTCGTATCGTTTACAGGAAGGCGCCACTTTTTTCCGATTTTTTCAAGGCCGCAGAATACGCCCAAAATCGTGCCCAAGTTTCCTACGTTACAATCGGTATCAAATCCGCTGTAATTGGCGATTTTTAACGTCCTTTCAAAATCTCCTTCCCCGTACAACAACGACATGACTATAATTGCCGCATTGGGAATAATATGGCAGTTTCCGCCAAATTTATCCTTCCAATAGCGCCGGCGTATATAGTCGAAACATTCCTTCTGCGAATTTCCCTCCCCGTGAAAACGAATAATATCCCTCGCCATTTTTGCATAGTCGCAGTCGGAGGGAATCGCGGAAAGCGCCGTGCGCACAATTTCCCCTATGCTCTTTGCCGTAAAAGCGGACGCTATGCACGCCGCCACGAACCGACCGCCGTAAACGCCGTTCCCGTCGTGGGAAACGCGCGACGCCTTCTCCGCTAAATCCGCTGCCGCACAAGGCTCTCCCGGATATACGAGCCCCCAGATGTCGCTGAAAATCTGACCGCCTATCTGCTCCGCCATCAATTTGCCGTTCTGCAACATACTGCCGCTGCGCGGCGGGAGGATTCCCCGCGTCATATTCAAATAAGCGGTGTGTTCCGTGCTCACGCCGTACCCGCCCCACCAATAAAAGCCGTGCCGATAAGGCGCATAATTGAGCCACCCCTCCCCGATTTGCGCGGCGGTGACGTCTTTTAGATCGGGACAGTCGAGAAAGCCGCGATAGAAGAAAATGGGACCGTTGCTGTCGTCGTCGGCTGCAAAGTCGCGATAATCGACAAAATATCCTTCCTCGCCCGCATATTTCTCGGCTATCTGTTCTGCTGTCCACATCTCTACGGGCGCTCCGTAGCGAATCCCTATCGCTTTGCCGAGCCACCCCGCATAAATTTGTTCTACGATTTTATCGGTTATCTTCATAAATTTACTTTACACCTGTAATTTTGATACCCTGCATGATATAGCGCTGCAAAATCAACAGCAGAAAGACGAGGGGAATACACGCCACCGTACTCGCCGCCATTAAAAGATGCCAAGGAATAGAGCGGTCGGGTTTGAGGTACACCACTAACTGATTGATTTGATACAGAGCAGGATCGCTGACCACCATCGCGGGCCAAAGGTAGGAATTCCAATAGCCCTGAAAGACGCTGATCCCCATAATGACAAAGGGAGTGGCGGACATGGGCAGGAAAATATTCGCGTAAATCTTGAACCTTCCGCACCCGTCTATCCGCGCCGCGTCTTCGAGCGACGTCGGCATGCCGAGATAGAACTGCCGATAGAAGAAAATCGACCACACGTACACCACGCCCGGCAATATGAGCGCCACGACGTTATTCGTCAAATGCAGCGTGCTGACTACCTGAAAGCAGGGAATTAAAATGGCAATATTCGGCACGAACATCGTCACCGCATAAATCGACCACAATACCTTCTTGAAGGGAAACTCCAATCGGGCGAACACATAGGCGGCGGAGGAATTGATAAATAAACTCAATACCAGCGACGTCAAGGCTACCGTCAGCGTCAAGCCCAGCGCTCCCACGAAGGACGAGCCCTGCGGGAACAGGAAATAATCGGGATTGGAATAATCCAGATTCTGATAGGTAAACAGCAGTTTATAGTTTTCAAACTTCCATTCCGAAGGGAAAAAGCGGAAGGGTGTAGCCAAAACCTCCGTTTTGGACTTGAAGCCCGAAATCGCCATCCACAAAAAGGGAAATAATCCCATGCACGCGATGAAGAGCCCCAAGACAATCAACACCGCGGAAATTATTTTTTTACGCATAGCGGCTCACCTCAATCCAAAGATTTTTCGGAGTTGACGACGCGGAAGACCACAGAAGATATAGACGTCAGAACAATCGCCACCAATACCGAGCCCGCATAGGTCATTCCCAAAGTATCGTCCCAAGTAAAATGATAATAGAGATACCCCACGGGTCCCTGCGTCATGTCCAACGGACCGCCGCCCGTCAGGACGAAGGGAAGCTCGAAAAGCTGAAAGGTGGAAACAAAGCTGGATATGAGAAGATATACTCCGAGATTGCGCATGGAAGGAATCGTGATGTGCACCATCTGTGCGAAAAATCCCGCTCCGTCCAATTTTGCAGCCTCGTAATAGTCGCGCGGAATATCCAAAATTCCGCCCAGCATGACCAGCGTGGTATAGCCCAAACCGTTCCATATCGCCGCCACGGCGACGGAGAACAGCGCCCAGCGGGGTTCGCCCGTCCAGCCGATGGGAGAAATTCCGAACTTGCTCAATAAATTATTGAGAAATCCGCCCGCGTCCGAAGCGTAGATATAGGAAAATATCGCTCCGACGATAATCCCCGAAAGCAGACAGGGCATATATACGGTCACCTTGACGAACGAGGAGAGATGTTTGGGAAGCTGTATGACCAGATGCGCGATAAAAAACGCGAGAATCAACTGAATCGGCACGATTGACAAAATAAATTTGAGTCCCACGCCGATCGACTTCCAAAACTTTTCATCGGCGAGCACCTTCGTGTAATTGCCCATGCCCTTCCAAACCGCATCCATATAGGCGCTACTGTCGTAAAAGCTGTTCACGACGGAAATCACCAGCGGCGCTATCACGAAAGTGACCAGCAAAAGAAAGGAAGGCAACAATACCAGGTACGCGGTCAACAGGTCATCCTTTTTCCAAGCGGACTTTTTTCCCGTTTTCGTCGTCATCTTTTTTACTCCTCGGCCTTATAGCGGGGATTCGTACCCGCAAGGCCGTCCGCTTCTATGATCCCCTCCAATTTTGACTGCAAAGAGGCCAGCGTCTTGTCCACGTCTATCGTACCCATGATTTCCACCGCGTTCAGAGAGTCGGCAAATTCTTTACTGATTGCCCACGGATAACAGGGCTCCGCGACCGCATGCGGCAGAACATATTCCGAAGTAAAGGCACGGAAAGCGTCGTTTTTGGATTCCTCGCGGGTGTTCAACAGCTCGTCCACGCTCTTTCTTGCCGTGAATTTGGAAAATCCGAGTTCCTTGAAAAATTCGTACATATATTCGGGATCGCCCGCCAACAGCCATTCGATAAACGCCCCCGCTTCTTCGGGATGCTTGGCGTTTCCGTCCAGCGAAAAGCCCCAGCCGCCGAGCGCCGCCGTCGTCACGCCCTCCGTCTCGCCCGTCCACGTCGGACACACCGCATAGCCAATATCGTCCACCTTATCGGGATAATCGTTCTTTAACTGCCCCATCGCCCAAGAGCCGCTCAACTGCATCGCCACCTTCCCCTGCCCCAAGGGCGTGATTTCTTTATAACTGCTCGACGCCACGCGAATGGTCAGGTTTTCTTGGTAAATCTTTCTGAATATCGTGAACAAATCCCTGTAATAATCGTTATTTACGTCCGCGGCGTCCCAATTATCGTTGAGCAAATATTCTCCCTTCATCGCCTGAAAACCCCACATGACCCAGCCGAGATCCTTCGCCGCGGGCATTTCGATTCCGTAACGCCCTTCCTTCGTCAGCCTCTTCGCGTATTCGTACATCTCCTCCCAGGATTTCGGCGGAGTGTTCGGATCCAAGCCCGCTTCCTCAAACGCGCTCTTGCTGTAAAACAGCATGGAATACGGCTCCACAAAGGCAGGATACACGTAATGCTTCCCCTGCACCTCTACCATTTCCTGCACGTTCTCCGAAAGGTCGTCCCATACCTCGGGCGACATATATTCGTCCAGCGCCGTATAGTTCCCCAGCATCGCTTTGGACGGAATTTCCGCATAGTTCACGAAAATAATCTCCGGCGCCGTGCCGTTCTCCTGTGCCGCCTTCAACTTCTGATCCCACACGTCCTCAGGGATAATCGACAGTTCAATGTACGTGTTCTTCTCGTTCGTCTCATTGTATAAGTTCGTGTACTTCTGCAACCATACGTGCGTCTCCGTCTCCGAAAACTGCGGGCTCCAAAAAATGACCTTCGTCTTTCCCGCCGCGGGATCCTCCCCGCCTCCGCAGCCTGCAAGAATACTCACGCTCATGCCGACGGCCATCGTTAAACACAACAATTTGGTTAATACTTTTTTCATAGCTTACTCCTTACCAATTTATTTTTTGTTTTATTCCTCATTTTATTTATAAGTGTATACGTTTACATTTTATTGTATACGTTTACATTTCAAAGTAAAAAATGCACCGTTTCGGAAAGACCAAAACGCTCAAAGAGAGCGAGTCGAATTTCTGACAATCAGACGACGATCGCAGAGACACTCACGGGGCTCGCCGGTATAGGAACCGTCTATACGGCTGAAAAGTAAGGACATTGCCTTTTCGGCAAACTCGCCGCTGTCGTTGGTGACGGTCGTAATGGAGGGATTGAAATACTCGGCATATTCGATGTTGTCCATACCGACGACGCTGACATCGTCGGGTACCTGTATACCGTTTCTCTGTAAATACTGCATGAGCCCAATGGCAATCATATCGTTAGCGCAAGCGACGGCGGTGGGCATTTCGGGAAGGGAGGAAAAATATTCCCCCGCGGCAATTCCGCCCTGTACGGTAAAAGCGCCCGCAAATTCGTATTCCTTTCGTATCGGAAGCCCGTGTTCGTTCATCGCGCGTTCATAGCCGGAAAGACGGCGTTTGTTGAGAATGGAATTCGGCGTACCGCCCGCATAGGCGATACGAACATGCTTATAATCGATGAGATGCGAGGTGCCGAGATATACCCCCTGCCCCCTGCGGATTCCGTGCACAGTGTCGAAAATCATCGCTCCGAACGTATTCGAGGTCACAACCGCAATCGGCAGAGACATGAGCTGACGGATAATCTCCTCGTCGTCCGAGGTGGAACAAAAAATCAGGCCGTCGCAGCCGAGTTCGGTAACCAGCCGTACCGCTTCCAGCTCCTTCTTCTCCTCCTCGTTGGTATTGAAGAGAATTGCGGTAAATCCCTTATCGTTCGCCAACTGCTGTACCGTCGCGTAAATGCCCGCATAATAAGGGTTCCGAATATCCGGAACAACCACCATAATTTGCATGGCGCGCTGTAACTTCAACCCTCTCGCAATTCGGTTCGGCCGATAGGCGAGCTCCTCTATCGCGCGCTCTATCTTCTCCGCCTTCTCCCCCGTCACGAACGTTTTATTGTTGATGTAACGAGATACCGTGGCGTTAGATACCCCCGCAACGCGGGCCACGTCGTTTATCGTTACAGCTTTCTTTCCCTGCATATGGGCTCCTTTATGTATACGTTTACATCTCTGTAATAAAATAGTAGCACAGAAAAGAGGAGTTGTCAAGTCTTTTTTGAAAATTTTTTAATTTTTTCACAAATTCTTTTTACTCTTCCCGATTTTTCAAGAAAAAATTATACAAGGCATGCAAATACAGCATGCCTTGTATCTTCATAATGCTATTTTCTCGAATACCCGCCGAGAAGAATGCCGCCGACATTGTTTTTTCTGCGTCCTGCTCGTTTCATTTCCGTATTTTACAAAAATTATTCGGTGAGTTCGACGTCCTCGTGCGGGACGTTCTCTTTAATCAATCGAATAAAGGTTTCAGGCGTAACGACCTCTACATCGTCGTCGAGAAGCTCCACCATTTCCACCACGTCGGAATATTCCATCGACCAAACGTGGAGATTGACATAAGTATATCCCTCTATCGTCGTGGCGTCGGCGGGATAGGCGTTGATCTGCTGCGCGATCGTTTCGGGGGAGGAATTCCACATCGTCGCGCGGCAGGAGACGAAGGGCTTTCCGTTGTCCGACCAATACACGGAACCGTGTTCTCCTACATAGCTGTCGCTATAAGTGCAATAGAGAAATCCCTCTGCATTTTCCATAGCGGCATAGGCCTCTATCGTGCTTTCGGGCAGACCATTGTCGAGAATTTTGACGACTGACAAATCCAAGGCACCCAAGTATTCATTTAATATCGAGCAATATCGCTTTAAGGACTCCGCGGAATAGGACATCGGATAGGTATAGCCGAGGCCGGAAACACTGCAAACAAACTGATCGCCCGACTTTGCATTATCATAAGTATGTTTGAGAATATTCGGGCCGAGGCTGAGGAGTGCAGGGCTCACGGACCAGCCCATCGGGAAATTCCCGCGCTGGGCGCCCATATACTTTTTATCTTCGAAGGTACCGCCGTACCAGCACTGCAAATTGTCTCCGTCGCTGTTTACGATAGTAATGTAGTGTTTATTCGTCGAATACTCTTTTTCCGTTTCCTTGTTGGGCTGTTCGAGATAATCTATCCCGAAAAAGTCGGTACAAGAGAATACGGACATGTTCAGACAATAATCGGAGGCCAGCGTAAAGCTGCCATATCTGGAACTGAACGCTACGTCCGTTCCCTCGTCGAGGGGACACCAGCCATAGACGGCACACTCACGGCACCAATCCTGTACTTTATTGCGGAAGGTCAGGGAGGCGGGCTTTTTATCCGTCACGAAATAGCAGTAATATTTACAGGCTATCGCATAATCCGTAAGGAAGATATTGGAGCCGTTCTGTTGAACGAGTCCGCTATTATCGAATTTGTCCTTATAGGTATTGAAACATTCCTCCTCGCTCATCGTCGTCGCGTCGCAGCGCTGGACAATCCCGTTTTCCTCCGCCCAAGTTTTTAAGGAAATATCTATCATCGCGAGCCCCTCCCCGCCCGCAATGCTGCGCGCGCAATTTACCGAGGCGCTCACCGATTTATCGAACAAAACGTAACCCGTACCGATATTCTCCTTATAATCTTGGAGCATTTCCGATAAAGTTACATCGCGGTTTTTCTTGCCGTACTCCGTCTCTATCTCCGAAAGCCAAGTTTCATAAGACCCTGTACGGTAATGATAATACTTGGATTCGCCCTTCTGGGCAAACAGTCCTTGAATGGATTCCGCCAAGAACTGTTGTTCCGTCGAAAGGTTTTCCGCACGGCCGTAGACGAGCAAATCGCCGGAAGTAATCGTCATTTTTTTGAAATATCCTTCATAATTTTCCGTATCCTCGACCGAAGAAGAATTTCCCGAAGTCGAATCGGACGAGGAGGGCGAACTCTCATTTTCTCCGCCGCCGCACCCCGCAAAGGCCGAGAGCGCAAAGACGGACGCAAGTCCGACAATCAGGCCGTATCTGAGATATTTTTTCATATATTCCTCCATATCGCCGCGGGCGCAACCTTGCGCCCGCGAACTATATTTTCAAAACCTGTATTCAAAGACCGAGCCTCATTCTGCGTCTTTTCCCGCCCATTCGATGCGGAAATAGCTCAGGTTGAAATCCTGACCGGTTCCGTTGTCGTCGTTGGCGTTATCGCGGACTTCAAACACGAACGTCACTTCTTTGCCCGAAAGGGATTCGATTCCCTGAGCCGCGCACAACGCGGAAATATCTACCTCTTTGGCCTTGATTTGACTGCTCGTTGTCCAATCGATGACGACGACATATTTGCCGTCCACGTACATCGAAAGTTTTGCTTTTGCTCCGCCCGCAATTTCAACGGAGACTTTCAGCGCGTCCTGCGTTTCGGGCAGAACGACGTTTTTCGCGAACCATACGTTGGTATTGCCATTTCTCTTTTCGTTTCCGCCGCCGTCCGAAGCGTCCACCTGCAACGTTCCATTAGGTTTTAAGGTCTCTCTGTCATACGCCGCCCAATGATAATATTGGCTGGTCTGGAATTGGTCGCCGAGCATCCAATCCTCTGTACTGCCGTTTTCAAATTCGTTGGAATAGACGTCCTCGCAGACCGTATCCTCGCCCTCTACGATAAAGCGGTCGGTAATCGAGAAATTATCCAGTTTTATGGAAATGTCGCCCGTCACTTCCAGCACAAAGCTCGCTTGCTTGCCGTTGTAATTCGGGAAATACTGTTTCAGAGGGAACGCGAACGCCTGCCAGCCGTCTCCCGTCACAATCGGGGTTTCCGTCCCCGAAACGCCGCGGAGCGTCGCTTGCTCGATCACCGTCTTTTCCGTTCCGTCCACCGTCATTTTCAAGCGGAAGGAGGTCGTCGCAACAGGATCGGTACTGTTTGCACGAGCATAGAACGACACCCATACATTATCTACGGTCGGAAGCGTAAACTCCGCTTTTTCCGCCGTTCCCTTCGCCGCAATTTCTATGTTCGTCTTGAAGGAGGGATATACGTCGGAGGTAGCGACATCGGAAGAACGATAGGTGACGTCGCCCGTCCAATCCTCCTCCCAAAGCAGGAAGTCGTTGAACAGCGGGTCAGTGGGAATCCAATCGGGGTGCTGCTGTAATTCGCCGTCGGTAATCGTCGCCCCCGAACCCGATTCGGGCATCACGAAATGGTCGACCGTATCCGCTTTATCCGTCACGCTGTCCGTCATCATATTTACGATTCTGTCGAGCGAGACGACCTCGACATTATCGGAGAGCATATTGACGATCGTGCGAATATCCGAATAATTATGAGACCAAGGGTGCACGTTGATGACGGAATAAGCATCCGTCGTCGTGACGTCCGTACCCGTCTCGGTAGAGGCGTATTTATTGATTCTCGCCGCGATATAAGCGGGCGTGGTGCTCCAAAGGGAATCGCGGGGCACGATAAACGGCTTTCCGTTCTTCCAATACACGCCGCCCGAATAGACCCCCTCAAAGTACCTTCCGCCGTTGAGGACGAGCCCGCCTTTCAGCGCTCCTACGGAAGCATAAGCGTCCATCGTCCCGAAAATGCCTCCGTCCTTGTAGTTTTCCGCACCGATAATCGTCGTCACGCTCAAATCCGCACGGCGGAGATAAGTATCCAGCTTTCCGAGGAAATCTTGCATGTATTCCGTTCCGGAATTATAGAAATTCCCCGCATCGATATAGCCCTGACCGGAAACCGGCGCGCAGAAATAATCGTTTTCGGTCGTAATATCGCCATTATACGCCGCATTCATGACCAAGGGCATCATATCCGAAAGAGAGGGCGTAATCGACCAAGTAACCGCAAAATCGTCCTGCTCCCGCCCCGTAGCATTCATGTAGCTAGTGGAAAAGATAGCCGTATTTTGCCAATATTGTGCATTATCCCCGTCCGAGACGACAAAGGCGACATAATGCTTTCCGCTCTCTGCGGGTAAATCCTTATCGCTGTTCGGCTGGGTAAATCCGTCCTCGCTCCTGAATTCCTCCGCCACGTGGAAGGTCAGGTTCATCGTGTAATCGGTAGGCACGAGAAATTGTCCGTACTGACTGAACAGAGCAACGTCCTGCGTCTCGTTGTACGCATAACCGATGATGGGAATATTCTTATCCAAAAAAGAGTGAATATTCTTTTTCAAAGTATTGTTGATCGTCGTCGTGTTATCGTAATAGACGTAGAGATACTTATACGTCACGCCGTAGTCGCGGACGTAATAATTCGTTTCGCCATTCAAATCGTAATCCTGATGCACGAGCCCGCCGCTCGAAAGTTCGGTCATACAGGCGTCGAAGCACCATTTATAGCTCCACATTTCATTCGTGACGTCCATTTTTTCCGTCAGGCCGTATTCTTCAAATTCCTCCTTGTCATCCGCGGCGACGGGTAAAAATCCGGTAATTCCCGCGAGCGTGGAGGCAATATTGACCGAATAGGTATCGGGATTATAGAGGATAAAACCGGGCGTCGCGTATCCTGCCTTCGCGGGGTCGTTCTCCTCCTCGCTGTAAGCGTTGTAATAGCCCGAAGCGTCCTTAAATCCGGAGGCGAGGTCTATACCGCTCCCCCACGTTCCCGCCTCGACCATTTCGGACCAAGCGTCCATATACATGCCTACCGCATCCTTTACCGTGATGCTTTCCGAGGCAACGCCGTACTTTTCCGTCGCCTCGTCGAGATAGTACATATCCGCATTGGTGCCGTTGGTCATATACTTTCCGTCCACGTAGAAGGTGACCTCTTTCCGCGCGAATAATCCTTGCAACGCCGAGACCGTATTGAGTGTATCCGCAGACATGCCCCCTTCTTCATTGAGGACAAAAACCTTTTTATCCCCGCGGAGCTTTGTCGTATTGTAATAGGAGAAATCATCGTCTCCCGTAAGGTCTCCGCCTCCCGTATAATCGGGGTCCTTTTCGCCGCATATCGTGCAATAGCCGTTGACGTAGTTGTGCGTATGTTCGGCGCTGCTGTTTCCGCCCGTTTCACTGCCCGAACTGTTCGAGGTTTGGCCTTCGCCGCAACCGGCGGAAACCGCAATCGAAAGCACGGAAAGAAGCGCCATTAACTTAAAACCTATCTTTTTCATTTTCGATTTTTCCCCTCCTTTGAGGATATTTTCATCGCGTAAATCGGCGGCGCGTAAATCGGGCTTAAACCGATTGACTATCGCTTCCGCCAAGGCCGATTCTTTCATTTCAGGCCCGCGATGTTGCTTTGATTGAGAATATATTTTTGGAAGATGAGATACATGATAATAATGGGAACAGTAATGAGAATCATGCCCGCGGAGCGGACATAAGTATCCGCATTCCCGCCGAAATTGGGATAAAAGCTCTGCATTGCGAGCTGTAAAGTATACAGCCAGCCGGAGCCGGAAGTCGTATAGAGAATCATGGGGAAGAGATACTCGTTCCATGTCCCGATAAAAGTCAAAATGACATAGGTCATAATGATGGGTACCGACATCGGGAAAACGATGACGATGATTTTCTTAAACTCACCGCACCCGTCGATTCCGGCGGCCTCCAAGACGCTGTCGGGAATATTCGACATGTACTGCTTTACTAAAAATATCCCGAATACGTTGACGATACCCGGCAAAATAATTCCGAGAATACTGTCGTTGATCCCGAAAAAAATCGTAAGTTTATAGTTTGCCGCCAATAAAATCTCTCCGGGAATCATCAGAGTCGTCAAAAGGAGCGTGCTCACAAACGCCTTTCCTTTGAACTGCATCTTTGCAAGGACATACCCGACGAGCACGGCGACAAATAAACTGAGTCCCGTAAAAGATACGGTATGCAGGAGGCTGACGCCGAGCGCCTGAAAGAGTCTGGCCGACTCGATGACCGTCTTGAAGTTGACGAGGGTAAAATCCGCGAACCAAATGTAAACCTTTCCGATTTCGGGAAGAAATTCCGGAGAATGTGTAGCGTCTATCAGCTTTATCCAAAAAGGAAAGGTCTGAAAGAAAGCCACTATCGCGAGAAATACGATACTGATTATTTGAAAACGCCTGTCTTGGCGGCGCTGTGTTTTTACGCTTTTTGGCGCGGAGCGCATCGACTTTTCGCTATTCAATCGTAGACTCCTCCTTTCCCGCTATTTTTCTTTGAATGATAGAAACGATTAAAATGAAAATGAACAATACAAAGGCATAGGCACACCCCTGCCCCACTCTCGACGGAGCCTTAAAAATCGTATTATAAATGAGCAGCATTACCGATTGCGTGCTGCTTGCCGGCCCGCCGTCCGTGACGAGCTGCATAGGGCCGAGAATCTTAAATCCGTCGATAATGGATAAGAGCGTATTGAGCACAATCGCATTTTTCATGAGCGGCATAGTCACTCGGAAAAAGATTTTGAACCGGCTGGACGTCTCCAAGCTGGCGGCTTCGGTATACGTCGAAGGAATGGAAACGATAGACGCATAATAAATCAATAATTTTTGACAGAAGCCGAAAAAGAAGGGAACGACCATCAGCGCCCAAATGGCGGTATTGGAATTTTCCAGCCATTGGACGGGCGAGCCGCCGAAAAACATAATGATTTGGTTGACGATGCCGGAGGAATCGGAGGCAAACAGCGTCTTGGAAATATCGGCGCCGACGACGGCGGAAACGAGGGAGGGCCAAAAGAGAAAGGCCAAAAAGAACTTTCCGCCGCGCTTCAAGCTCTTGATGAGAAAGGCGCAGAGAATCCCCATGACGTTATTTCCGATCATCATGACGACCGTCCAAAGGAGCGTGACCTTCATTGCATTCCAGAACGCCTTGAATTGAGAGGAGCCCGCCGTAAAGATATTGATGTAATTTTGAAAGTCAATTTTTGTAGCGAACTCCAAGCCATAGCCGCCACGCATATTTGTGAAGCTGGTAAAGAACGCCCAGAGCAGTGCGACGACGAAAAAGACCGTCCACCAAAGGAGCGGAATCCCTATCAGCGAATAAGCGACGATTTCCCGCTTATATTTTTTTGAAAACGGCTGTTTCTTTTTTCCGGCGACGTTTTTCATTTTTGAGCAAGACCTCCCGTCACTAAAATTTATCCGCCTCGGTTTTATTCCGAATAAATATCTTCGAGCGCGGAAGTCACCTGATTATGAATCCCGATGCACGCCTGCCGAACGCCGTCCTCTCCGTCGTAGGTTCTCTGCACGAGGTTCGTGACGAAGGTTCCCAGCACGGATTCTATATCCGTCCAAGCGGGCGAGCCGGGACGCACGACGACATTTTCGAGCTGTTCGACGTATACCTGCCATACGTCTCCCGAATAGTAGTCGTCCTCAATGGCGGTTTTTGTCGTAGGAAGAAGGTTTTGCGGCGTGGAGAAGGCGAGCTGATATTTGTCGTTAGAAGCGACGAACTTCACGAAGTCCGCCGCCAAAGCGGAATTGCTGTTATTGGTGACGACGAGGCTGTAAAGTCCCAGCGTCGCGCCCGAATTTCCGCCTTCCGTGAAGGGAATCGCCGTCGTATATCCTACCTCCCAATTATACGCCTTAGAATATTTTTCGTAATCGGACATCTTCCAAGGTCCCATTTCGATAAATCCGACCCTTCCCGATTCAAATTTCGCCTCTGCGAAGGTGGGGGTCGAGTACTGTCCCAGCTCGTATAATTTAAGCGCCGCATCCATGCAAGGTTGCGTATTGATGAGGCTCTCTTTCAAATCCTCCGAAAGGATTCCCGTCCCGCCGCTCCGATTGACATAGGCGAGATAGGTCATGGACGCCATGGAAGTGTTCCCCGTCCCTGCGGGAAGCGTAACGGCATAATAGGGATCCCCCGCCGTAGAAGCGTCGTTGAGCGCATTTATCTTTTTTGCAAGCTCGATAAATTCGTCGTAATTTTTTGGCAGCACGATTTTATCCGTCGTCGTATTTTGCGCCTTGGCGATCAACGTCTTGTTGTAGACGGTAGCGAGAATATTGGCGCTCATGGGCAGCGCATAGAGACTGTCCTCATAAAAATTCGCGTCCCAAAGCGTAGGGATAAAGGTGTCGGACAAAGACTCGAACCCCGCGCTGGAAAGATTGGCTATGTATCCGTAATAGGCGAGCATCTGTACGTAAACGTGGTCTACGTAAGCAATATCGGGCGCGGAGTTGCCCGCGCAGGCGAGCATATACGCCGAATAGAAATCTGCCGTGGATTGACCGATAATTTCAATTTCCACTTTGGGATTTTCTTCTATATAGTCCGCTTTTGCCTGCTCTATCGCCTTCATTTCCACCGTAGAGCCCGGCCACCAAATCGTAATTTTACCCTCTTTGCTGGTCAGCTCTCCAATACTGTTATCGCTCGTTCTTCCGCCCAGCGTACAGGCTGCGCCGGAAACCGCCGTCGCAGCAATCAACGTCACGGCACAAATCGCGGAGATAATCTTTTTCATGTCTGTTCCTCCTTTTTGAACGGAGCGGAAACCCCTTCCGCCCTCTCTTTTCTCCCCGTCCGCGTTTCCGCGGACGGGGCCTCTTTGCCTTAAATTCAGCTTAAAGCTATGCTCGTAATGACGCAGTGCGAACCTTGATCCACGCCGATACGGATTTCTATTTTCTTTCCCGCATAAGCCGAAAGGTCGTAGGTATATGCCTGCGGAGTTTCGTATTTCTTGTCGGTCGTATCCAGCTCTACGGTATCCTCTGTCGCGCCGGCCGCCCGAATCCGAACCGCCTGACCGTCCACCATGACGGCGACATACATTTTCGGATTGGTTTCATTTTCGCGGACGAATACCCGCGCGTTAACCGTCAGCGTTTTGAGTCCCGTCAAATCCACCGTCTTGGAAAGGTAGCCCGTGTTACGAATATCCGCGCCCTCTCCGACGCCGGAATCCCAGTCGCCCGTTATCTTCCAGCCCGTATATTCGTCGAGAATAGCGGCCTTATTTTCCCAAGAAGTTACTTTTGCGACGGTAATTTTCACTTCGCAATACACTTCGGGGGAAGCCTTTAAGGAAATGCGCACGGTATAATCGCCGAGGGGCGCATTTTCCGCCGCCGTGAACTTTCCGTCCGCGAGCGTATAGGAAGCGTCTGTTGCGGTTTCGGGCTTTGCCGTCACGGAGAACTGCGTTTCCTGCTCCGCAGGAATCGTATAATAGTCAAAAGTATAGCTTCCGCCCGCCTCAATCGTCGCGGCGGTTTCGTTTGCCGTCACTGCCGTTTCCACGGCGGAGACGGTCACGGTCACTTCAAAGGTCACATATTTATCGCTGCTTCCGTAAGCCAACGCTTTGACGAGCAATTTTGCCGTTCCGTTCTTGACGGGAGTAATCGCGCCGTTTGCGACGGTGAAAATCGTCTCGTCGGAGGAAGAGAGCTGAATTTCGCCCGTTTCTCCGTTGTTCAAAGCGGGGAATACGCCCCAAGGATACAGCGCGGCCGCCGTCGTATTGCTGTAAAATGTCGTTGTCGTCAATTGCAGAGACACCTTTTCGCTCAAAGAACCCGTATAGGTGAGCGTGAGCGGCGCATATACGCCCTCGGCAGTATACGACCCTTTTCCGTCTCCGCCCTTTCCCGAAGCGCTCATCGTCCAGCCGTCGGCCGCAAGGGAGGCATTCGCATACATTCTATACGTATTATAGTCGGCTTCCACTTCGCCGTCAGGCGCGGGGATTGCTCCTTCGGGCATTTCCGCCGAAAGGGTGATTCCGCTGAGATACAGGTATCCGCCCGCCGCGGAATCGGAATCCTTCGGGAAGTTGCCGTTATTCTGTAAGCCGCCTACCATTTCAAACAGCACGAGGATATTTCTTCCCGCATAGGCGCTCACGTCGAGGGAGAGCGTATACCATTCCTCTTTTTGCTTCCAGCGGTTGGCGATCGTCGTCCAATCGAGGAGCATATCCACAGTCCAGTTCTCTCCTTCGAGATAGGCGACGCGCACGCGGATATTGCTGCTTTCGAGGTATCTGTCGTCGCTGTGACCGTGTACCTTGAAGTTCAAATATTTCATATCCTTCCCGACGGAAATGAGGTTATAGCCGATATTGACGGGGTTTTGACTATTCGCCTGAACGACATGATTTTCAAACTGTATCGCATCGCCGTCGGTATTCCATTTCGCGTTTGGATGTCTCTTATCTACGGTATTGAAAACAAATTTCTTCAAGCCCGCCGCGTTTGTCCAGCTTGCGCTGTCATCTGCGCTCAACATGGCTGCGGAAGTTTTGGTGACGTTCGTCCCCGCAATCAACGATTCGTCCGCATTGTACGCGCTCACCGTGACCGTGAAGGAAATCGCAAGGTCGGGATTGTCGTCCGGCGCAATCGTGACCGTCGTCGTTCCCGCTCCGATAAACAAAAATTCTCCGTTTTCAAAAGCGACTACTCCATCGGTGCCCATCGCTACTTTATAGGTCGTCACGGACGCATTTTCATTTGCCGTAAACCTGAACTCAAGCGCTTTATCCGTATAAATCCCGTCCTCGTCGAACGTGGCGGCAATCGTCGCACCCGACAGCGTATCCGCACCGTAATGGATTTCCCGCTCTCCGAGGTAAAGCCCGCCGTCAAATTTCGTCAATGCAGTATATTGTGTCACCGTGAGCGTAAATTCCGCAGTCGCTTTCGGATTATCCGTAGATGCCACTACGATTTTATATTCCCCGACGGGCGCATCTGTGGCGATAGAAATAACGCCCGCGCTCGAAATAGCAATTCCGTCCTCTCCTCCTTCGGGAGCATCCGCAAGCGTATACGTCAAAGTCTTATAGGACGCATCGGAAGGGGTCACAGTCGCATTTATGGTATAGGTGCCGCCTTGCCCCACGGAGGCCTTGTCACTCGCAAGAGAAACGCTTTCCACGGCCTTATAGCTGTTTATCCAAAGCCCCTTGAAATGCAGTTCGCAGTTGTTGTCCGTCTGCGCCAAAGCGGTCTCGATGACGATTGCGACGTCGGAATCCTTAAAGTCGTCGGGAATTTGGTAATCCGCATACGGCTTGCCGTCGTCCAAAGGTTTGCTCTTCAATACCCAGCCGTCAGTAATGCACTTTGCAGTGCCGTCCGCCTTCACCAACGTGATACGATAACTGCCGAACGTCTTGTCATTGTTGCCGATTGCTACCGTCATCGTCGTAGCCGTCGCGGGAATATGCGCCTTCGTCCAAGTCAAAGCCGTCACTTCCCCCGCGGAAAGTCCCATCGAAGAATCGATTCGGGTTTCCAGACACACCCCGTAAATGCGATCTGCGGTGCCGAGATAGAAAATCTTCTGATTGCCGTCGTCACCGTCGGGATTGGCCGTAGTTTTGTTCATTACGAGCCTCCAATCTCCGAGAAGCCCCTGCGTATAATCCAAATCGTCGGGATTCGAGTCGAAATTCCAATTCACCTCAGTATCCGCAGTCATGGAATCGAATTCGCTCTTCAAAACGCCGTTATACAGCGTATCTACGACCTCTACTTTGATTTTTATTTCCGCCTCTCCGGAAGTATTGGACACCGTGAGCACGGCCGTTCCCGCCGCGTCCGCCGTCCAATTTCCGTCCGGACTCAAAGTGAAAATTCCCTCTTTATCCGCCTGTATCGTCCACGTGGTATCCGTCGCTTCCGCAGGAACGGGTGTAAACGTCATCTTGTAAAGGGACGCATAGTAGGTCAGATTGAGCGGAGCCTGCGCGCCGCCCATGACGCTCCCGTTCAAGAGCGCCTCTCCGCGCCCCGCCATGCCGTCCGTCATATTCCAAGAGGTACCCTTCGCCGTCTTGAAATAATAGTCGTAGCCCTCCTCCTCGCTCTCGGGCAGATTCGCGGTAATTCCCGTAAGCTCGGTATATTCCTCTACCGTCACGCGGAAATAGACGGTCAAATCGCCCGTGTTCGCCTTGCCGCGGAGCGCATATTCCCCCGCCGTAGAAGAAGAGAGCGTCAGCGTATTGCCGCTCTGCTCGGCGGTGAGGTCGAGTCCGCTGTTTTCTGTAAATGTACCTTCCGACAAAGTCCCCACCGTCCAGGTGAAGGCTTTATCTGCATCCGACGGTCTCACGACCAAACTATGTACCGATTGCTTTCCGGCGGAAAATTTCACCGAATAGGGGTCGTCCGCTTCTCCCGCGCCGCTGTCGTCCGCGAGATTGCTCACGCTCAGCCCCGTGGGCGCCACCGTTTCTTCGCCCTTCGCGGTCACGGTCACCTGAATATTCACGTCCTCCGCCTTTTCCGACGACTCCGAAATCGTCACCGAAGTGCTGCCCGCCGACAGCGCTTCGAGCGTCAGCGTCGTCTCCGTGACCGAGGCGGAAACGACCTTCGTATCCGCTACGGCTACCGTAAAGGCATAATCGGTCAACGTCCCCACGACGAGCGTATACGTCCCCTTCGCCTCCTCTTCCAGCGTCAGGGAATAAACGCCGTCCTCGTCCGCCGTCTGTCCCGCGATGAGAATTTTCGCCTTTGTTCCCTCGGCTCCGCCGCTGCTGTCGCTGTCCGAAACCTTCTGCGAACATGCGGCAAATCCCATCGCCGCACACAAAACAAATACAAAACCGAAAACCGTTCCTATTCGTTTCATAATGCTACAAATTCCTCCCTTTTGCGCGTCCTGCGCATTTTTTTTGCTTCGGACGGATATTTTCTTTCACACCAAAAATATCTCTCCGTTACAATCTTGTTAGAAAACCGTTTTTTTGACAAGGAAAAATAAAACGGAGCGCCCGACTTGCGTCTTTGCTGTAACTCACGACACAACGATTCTGTTCTTTCTTTTCCAAAAGATTCCGAACGACACTCCATCTTGCGCGGCGTTCCCGCGCCGCCGCTCATCTTTCCCCGATAAGTTTTTTTACGTAATACGCTGTATTACGTAAATGGGGACGTCCCCATTTATTTTTTCTAAAAAAACATAGAAAACTGTTTTTCTGTCCTTATTGTAACACGGATTTTGTTCCTTGTCAATAGGTTTTAGAAAAATTTTCTTGAATTTTCAAAAAAGTTAAAAAATCAGACGGTATAATAATCGGTACAAATTTTTTTAACGCTTGTATCGCCCTCGATTTCGTCGAGGAGAGTATTCACGGCAATTTCGCCCAATTTGACATAATCCTGACGGGCATATTCCCAAGAGACGTCCGCTCCGGCATCGTCCTCGCCGAGGGAATAAATTTTAATATCGGAAAGAGGGTCAAGCCCTGCGGAGCGCGCCGCACGAGCGACGCCCCGAGCCACGGTCCCGTCGGAGACGACGAAGGCCGTTTCCCGCTCCATAAAGGGGGCCGCGCAGCGGCAGCCTTCCTCCTCCGTACAGGCGGAGGTATAGACGATTTGGAAATTCGTCTCTCCGAAGGCGGAGAGGGCTTTGGAAAAGCCCGCGGCGCGGTCTATGGAAATGGTTTTATCCTTTTCGCTGTTGATGAGGCAAAGTCTGTGCCAGCCCTGTTTGTAGAGCCGTTTCACGACGTCGGAGACCATTTTAACGTTATCGATGTCCACATAGCTAATTCCGACGGCCGCGGCGGGGCGGCCGATAATGACGCAGGGGATACGTTGTTTTTCGAGCTGAGAAATGCGGGCGTCATCTACGAGCGGCGTCATGACAACGGCGCCGTCGATGGGTGCTTTATCCCGTTTGAGCATTGTCAAAACCGAGCTTTTATCGAGGCCGCTGTATACGAGGAGATGTTTTCCCTTTTTCGCGGCGGTACGCAGGCAGGAAACGATGAGGTCGGTATAGAAGCCCCTATATTTGACATCGCTGTCCTCTTCGAGCACCAGCGCGACGATATTCGTGCGGCCGCGGGAGAGGGTGGAAGCATAAAAATTCGGCTGAAAATCCAATTCTTTACAAGCGTCCATGATTTTCTTTTTGAGGTCGGGACTGACGTATTTTTTATCCGTCAGTGCATTGGAAACGGTGGATTTTGCCACTCCGCATTTTTTTGCAACATCGTTGATAGTAATCATTTTTTCCTCACATATTCCTTGACGAGCGAAACGAGTTCCCCCGCCGTCACGATTTTTATATGTTTATCCAAACGGGAAACGAAATAGTCGAGCGCTTCCATATTCACCGTCCAAGGGTGGACATTGACGACCGTATATCCCTTTTCCGAATAAATATCCGCGGGACGATCGTCAAATTTTCCCGCGATTTCGTCCAGCCATTCCTTCGTTACCGCCTTGGGATCGCCCGACGGGTGCCAAAGGGACACTCCCACGCTGACGAAGGGTTTTTCGTTCGCCCAAAAAATTTTTCCGCCGCCCGCCTCATAGCGATCGGGGTCCAACTGCCATATCCCGCCGTCGATATTCGGAAAAGCAGCGAACGTTTCAAGCCTTTTCTCCGCGTCCGTTCCCAAGTTTGCGAGATTGTCCAAAAGCGCTAAAATACGCATATCCGCGCGAGACATTCCCTCCGCCGTCCGACGGGCATATTCTTCGAGATATTCTTCGGGATAAGTCATACAGTTCGTATAGCCGATTCCGGATACTCCGCAGATAAATTCGTCCTTTCCCGCTTGCGTATAAATCCCTTCCAGAGCCTCGGGACATACCTGCGTGAGTATGGGCGCCGCCGTCCAGCTCACCTTATAATTCTTTTTTCCTCTCAGGCGCTGTCCATAGACGCTCTCGCGGGCGAAACCGCGTTCCAGCCATTGAACATTATCCCCGTCGCTGACGACGAATGCAATATAATGCTTTTTTTCGTCTGCGCGGCATTTTGAATAATGCCTTTTTTGGCGCAGAAAAACGGGCTTTTCGCGGTATAGATAGCTATGATTGAACGACCAATCGCAGGGAATGAGATAGTCTCCGAAGCGGGAGAGCGCGGCGACAAACTCAATCTCATCCGTCGTCCAGCCGTATACGGGCACATTTTTATCCGCCCACGCGAGCACTTCGGACAAAAATTTCTCGTCCGTATCGGGGCGGGCAAAAAAAGTAAATGCACCGCGCCAAACGGAAAAATCCCTCAGACGATTGCGAAATCCCTCTTTTTCCGTCACCTGATGCACGAGGCAGTCCCGCCGAAGTCTGTCCCGAAATTTCAACCATACGGCACGTTGACGCTCCGCGGGCGTACCCTTGAAATTTGCCGCGTCAAACTCCACCGACAATCCGTATTTTCCGACCCGCGCCAAGAGAGCGCGCGGAATCCCCAGAAGTCGGGAGGCCGCACAGGCCGTCGCCGCGAGATTGATCGACTCATCTCCCGGCGCGTAATCGTATACCGCCAGCCCCTCAAACTCGCCCGACGTCTTTTCGAGAAGCTCCCACACGGAGCAAAATTCATGCTCGTCCGAGAGGTAATCCATATAATATTTTGCACCGATATAGACGCGCTGCGTTCCGCGGTTCAGCGTCCCTTGCATAAACTGCGCCAATGCTAGTTCTTCTTCCGTCAACCCTTCCGTGCGGATAACGTTCGTCATACTTTCCCTCTATTTTCTGCGAGCAATTTCCGCTAAGCTGCCGCCCTGCATCAATTCTTCATACCCGATTTTATTGCGCATGTTTTCCGCGTCAAAAGCCGCTTTTTCGATAAGCAGCGTCCGACCGTTCGCCAGACGTACGGTCGCTTTGTCGAACAGAGGCAGACTCATGGTGAAATCGGGACGGGAAGGGCACATCTGATAAAACCCGAGACAGCTCAAAATCACCCATGCCGCCATTGTGCCATTATCCTCATCTCCCGGAAATCCATCGACGGTGTTATGAAAGGCCGTCATCAGCCTTGCCACGAGCTCCGCCGTCTTTTTTACGTCGCCCAATTCGCTGTAAATATACGGAACGTGAAAGCAGGGCTGATTAGAAATGGCGCATTGTCCGAAATCCGCGTCCGCGAGCTCGCTCATTTCATGAATTTCCCCGTTATATCCGCCAATGGAATAATAGCGCGGCGCGGTCAGCATTTCGTCGATTTTTTCCGCCAGCTTCCCGCCGTATAAGTCGTTCAACCCCGAAATATCGTGATAGACGGCAAAAGAGCTCTGCCACGCCGAACCCTCCGTATAATCCCGACCCCATGCGTAGCAGTCGAAAACCTCGTCGCGGAAGCGCCCCTTTTCGTCCCTGCCGCGCATGAACCCCGTCTCCTTATCGAATAAGTTCCGATAATTCTTCGCATAGCGGAAATACTTTTCGGCATCTTCGCCATAGCCCAATTTTTCCGCCGCTTTGGCGATGCAATAATCTCCATAGCAACAATCCAGAGTTTCATTGACGCTCTCTTTCGCCGCGGTATACGGCACATATCCGAGCGCTCTGTATTCCTCCGCGGCGACTCTTCCTACGCCCGCTTCGCCGGAAAAGCTCTCCCCGTCGTGCAAAAGCGCCTGAAAAATCTTTTCCGAAAGCTCTCCTCCCACAATCTCCTTGACTACCGCATCGGCCATCGTCGCTTCTACCAGCATGCCCGGCATACAGTTGAAATTGTCGGGACAAAGCCACTTCGGCAGCCAGCCGCTGTCCTCATAATAATGATAGTAGCCCTCCGCCATTTCCGCATACAATTTTGTATCGATAATAGAAAGATAGGGATACAGCGTCCGATAGGTGTCCCAAAAACCGTTATCCACATATAATACGCCGTCCGCCGGCTTTCCTGTTTCTAAATTCAAATGGCGGATTTTTCCCTCCGCATCCGTCTCATGAAATTTTCTCGGCCACAGAAAGGCGCGGTACATACACGTATAAAAAACTGCTTTGCGCTCCTCGTCCTTATCCTCTATGTCGATTCGGGATAAATACTCCTCCCATTCCGCTTCCCCCGCCGCGCGGACTTCTTCCAGCGTGCGGTTTTCAAGCTCGCGCGCATAATTGAGCTTTGCCTGCTCCGCGGACAAAAACGACGTCGCAAACCGACATTCCGCCACCTTTGCGCGCATCGTCAGCGAAAGCGCGTTTTCTCCGCGCTCCACGGAAAACGGAACGTCCGTTTTCACGGCAAAATATTGCCGCAATTCCCCGAATCGTACGGCGTGTGAACAAGAAGTCGTATATCCCGTCACAAAACCGCTCCTTTCGTCATATTCAAAGACCGTCTTTCCGTCCCCGATGAAATTGATACGATTTTCCCCCTCCTCCGAAAAGGAAAAGCGAAAAACCGCTCCGCTGTTCGTAGGCGAGAGCTCAAAGGTATAGCGATCCCTGCGTACATAGCCCTTTATATATGCCGGCTGAAAGACGCAATTTTCATTATCGTAGGAGGACCAGCGGCGCTCCTCGTCGAAATAGAGCGGCCCCCTCTGCCCCGTAATGATCAAATAACCGTAATCCCCCACCCACGGAGAGGGTTGATGTGTGAGCCGAAGCCCCTCAAAGCTCTTGGAATAGGGAGAATAGAACCAACTCCCCGCGGATTTTTCGTTCTGTATGGTAAACGAAGCCATACCGTGCGGCACCGACGCTATGGGCAATACATTGCCCGAAGAAAAACGTCTAGCGTTGAAAGTACCCATCTGAACGTTTACATACTCGTATTTGTTCATATCTATCCTCTTTTCCCTTTCAAAATTGCGGCTTCGGAGCGCTTATCCCCGTAGCCTTTTTCTCCATTATAATACACAAAGTTGCGTTTGTCAATAGAAAAAACCGTTTTTTTGAGCGTTTTTATCTAATTTTCCACTTCGGGACCGCGGAGCTTCGGGAAGGCTCATGTTTTCACGTAAAAAGAAAAAATCGGAACTTTTTGCCGAAAGCTCCGATTCCGAAGAAAGTTTCAGATACCTTTGTCTATTAAAAAATCCGCCGATTGCTTTCCGCACGGCTCCGTCAGCCGAGAAGAGAAACGCCGAAGAGTTTTCCGTCCGAAAGTTCTTCCCGCAGCAGCCGAGCGGCGAACTGCCAGCGTTCCTCGACGGTCGCTTTTTTCAGCAGGTGTTTCCAGAAAAATTCGCGGAATAATTTTTTATGACGGAGGCGAAGATCGGGGAAAATATACTGTCCGTTTGAAAAGACGACGAAATTTCCCTCCCCGCCGCCCGAAACCGAACGAAAATCGAGGTAATCCCGCCCTTTTTTCAGACGATAAATGTAGACGCAGGAGGAATCGGAACCCTTGTCGTAGAGATATTCATATATAAAACCCGCCTCCAAAAGAAAGGAAAATTCCCTTTCGATGACTGCCTCGTAAGGCTTTTCTTCTCTATACGGCTTTTCCGTTTGATAAGATTTATTCGTTTCCTGCGGTTTTCTGTCCATGGTTCCTCTCCTTTGCTCGGGGGGCTCGACCGTCGCCATATATTTCCGCGCCGCGCAAATCGTCGTTCGCGCGGCGCGGGTAAATGGTCGTTCGCACGGATTATTCGTGCGTCAAAATTGCTTTAATGCGGCGGATTCCCGCGCCGGAGCTCTGTTCCTTGACGATTTTGAACGTCCCGAGCTCGCCCGTCGAAGCGGCGTGAGGCCCCCCGCAGATTTCCTTGGAAAAATCGCCGACGGAGTAGGTCTTGACGCGCTCGCCGTACTTGCTTTCGAATAAGCCCGTAAAGCCCTCCTTTTTCGCCTCTTCCAAACTCAGCTCCCGCATGACGACGGGGATATTTTCGGAAATCTTTTCGTTGACCAGCGCTTCCACCTTTTTAATTTCCTCCTGCGTCATGGGACGGGGGAAATTAAAATCGAATCTGAGGCGCTCTTCCGTGATGTTCGACCCCTTCTGATTGACGTCCTCGGACAACACCTTTTTCAGCGCCGCATGTAAGAGGTGCGTGGCGGTATGAAGGTGCGTGGTCTCCTCCTTATGATCCGCGAGGCCGCAGGCAAATTTCTGTTCACTGCCCGCCTTGCTCTTGTTCTGATGCTCCTCAAAAGCGGCTTTATAACCGTCGAGATCCACGCCGTAGCCCCGTTCCTTCGCCATTTCCGACGTAATTTCCACGGGGAAGCCGTAGGTGTCGTACAGGTGGAACGCCTGTTTCCCGCCGATGACCTTTTCGGGAACGTAAGAGGGATCCTTCGCGGTCATGAACGCATTTTTGCGTTCCAAGCCGCCGATGCACTTTTCAAACTCTTTCAGCCCCTGTTGCAGCGTTTTGGAAAATTTCGCTTCTTCCTTGTCGAGTTCCTCAAAAATTTTCGCGCGGTTTGTCTCCAATTCGGGATACACGTTTTTATATTTTTCGATAAAGGCTTCCGAGACCTTTGCGAGACTGCTCTCGGGCAGATCGATCTTGCGCCCGTAACGCACGGCACGGCGGATAATGCGGCGGAGGATATATCCCTGATCGGTGTTGGAAGGAACGATTCCCTTTTCGTCTCCGATCATAAAGGTCGCGGTGCGGACGTGATCCAAAACGACGCGGAACGCCCTCGTCGTCTCCTCATCCGCGCCGTAAGCGCGGCCCGTCAATTCGGAAATCTTTTGAATAGCTTTTTCAAAAATATCCGTTTCGTATACGCTCGACTTTCCGTTCAGGACGCACAGAGCCCTTTCCAGCCCCATGCCCGTATCGACGTTTTTCTGTCTGAGCTCGGTATAACTGCCGTCCGCCTGTTTATTGAAGCGCATAAAGACGTCGTTCCAGATTTCGAGGAACGCGCCGCAGCTGCAATCGGGATTGCAGTTCGGACCGCATTTGGGCTTGCGGATAACGAACATTTCCGTATCCGTCCCGCAGGGCCCCGTAAGGCCCGCGGGGCCCCACCAATTATTTTCGCGGGGCATGAAATAGATATTCTCCTTTTTGATCCCCGCTTGTTCCCAAAGCTCGGCGGCCTCGTCGTCGCGGGGCAGCGTCTCGTCGCCCCCGAATACCGTCACCGCCAACTTGTCCGAGGGAATTTTGAGATAGTTTTCTCCCGTCAGAAATTCATAGCTCCAAGGAATCATTTCCTTCTTGAAATAATCTCCCAAAGACCAATTTCCCAGCATTTCAAAAAAGGTACAATGCCTCTCGTCGCCCACGTCGTCGATATCGCCCGTACGGACGCATTTCTGCACGTCGGTGAGCCTGTTCCCCGCGGGGTGCTTCTCACCCAGAAGATAGGGAACCAAAGGGTGCATGCCCGCCGTCGTAAACAGAACGGTCGGATCGTTTTCGGGAATGAGCGAAGCCGACGGAATCACTTTATGCCCGCGGGCCTTGAAAAATCCGAGATACATCTCTCTTAAACTTTCGCTGGTATATTCTTTCATGTCGTCTACCTTTTTGTCTGCGTTTTTTCTAAAATTATATAAGGTCGCGCGAAAAATGTCAAACGTTTTCGCCCGCGTCGGCCGTTTTTATCCGGCCGTTTTCGTTTCGGACAAAAAACGAAGTTTTCCGCCCGCCGCCCTTCTGCTATCCTAAATCGACGCGCGAGGTTTCGCCGTCAATTTCCAAAATCTTTTTCCGCTTTTGGGGCCCCCTTTTCGTCTGTCAATTTTTCGTGAGCTCGTACCCGTCCTTGGAATCCTTGACGGAATATCCCAGCTCGGCAAGGCGGGCGCGGAGGAGGTCGCTCTTTGCCCAATCCTTTTCCTTACGCGCCGCAAAGCGTTCTTCCGCAATCGCTTTCACGTCGGCGGGAATTTCTTCCCCGCGCGGCGCGTATTTATCGAGGTACTCCTTCGTGGGCCTTTCAAAAATCCCCAGCAGGGAATACGTCTCTCGTATCTGCGCCGCCATGGCGACCGCCCGTCCCGCAGTCGCCCGTGAAGTTCCCTCCGCCGTTTTCGTCCCGTCGGTCTGCGCCGCGGCGCTTTGTTCGCCCTTTTCCGCCAGATATTTCTTTATTTCCCTGAAATATCCGAACAAATTGCTCAGCGCCAGAGCCGTATTGAAATCGTCGCTCATGCACTCGTCGAACTCTTTGTCGATTTTCAACGCATACGCCTTGTCCGCGTCGTCCGCCTCGGCGAGCGAATCTTCCGCCGCGGAGAGGACGGTATAAAATTCCGTCAAGTGTTTTTCCGCTTCGGGGAACAAATCGTCCGTGATGTTGATATCGTTGCGGTAATTGGTTTGCAGCAACGCGAACTTGATCGCCTCGTCCGAATATTTTTCGAGGAGCTCGGAAAGGAGCAGACTGTTTCCGAGCGATTTACTCATCTTCTGTCCGTTCACTTTAATCAACCCGTTGTGCGTCCAATATTTGACGAAGGGCTTTCCCGTCAGCGCCTCCGTCTGCGCGATTTCGTTTTCGTGGTGCGGGAAAATCAAATCGCGGCCGCCGCCGTGAAGATCTATCTGTTCCCCGAACGCCGCGCGGTTCATGGCCGAACATTCGATATGCCAGCCGGGGCGCCCCTTCCCCCAAGGGGAATCCCAGCAGATTTCCCCGGGTTTCGCACTTTTCCAGAGCGCGAAATCGTAAGCATTTTTCTTCTCGTCGTCGTTATCGACGCGCACGCCGTCGAGCGCGTCGTCGAGGCTCCTGTTCGACAGATGTCCGTAGGCGGGGTAGCTGTCCACGTCGAAATACACGTCGCCCTTTTTCGTGGGATAAGCATGCCCCTTTTCGATGAGTTTTGCGATAAAATCGATGATATTTCCAATATTTTCTGTCGCTTTCAGCCAGATGTCGGGGTCGTCTACGCGGAATTTTCGCATCACCTCGTCGATGTCCTTTATCATCTTGGCCGCATATTCGTCCGCGGGGATTCCCGTCTCTTTCGATTTTGCGATGATTTTGTCGTCCACATCCGTATAATTTCGGGCATAGGTGACTTTATATCCCTGTTTTTCCAGAAATTTGCGCATGATGTCGTAAATGAGCGCCTGATACCCGTGCCCGATATGCGCTTCGCCCGACACCGTAATGCCGCATGCGTACATCTTTACCTTGCCCTCTTCCAAAGGGACGAATTCTTCCTTTCTTTTCGTAAGCGAATTGTAAACTTTCATATAATTTTCCTCGTCCGATTTTTATTCTTCTTCTACAATGACCTCAGCCATGGGTATACCGTCCTGTAATTCTTTCAGCGTATTTTCCAATTCGGAAACCCTTGCGCGCAAATGGCAGATTTCCATGAGACAATTTTGATAAGGATCGGTTTTGTCCTGATTGAGATCGGGTTCGCAGACCCTCTCGCCCTTGATTCGGACGATTCGTCCCGGAACGCCCACCACGGTCGCGTGCGGCGGTACCTCTTTGAGCACCACCGCCCCCGCTCCGATTTTCGCGCCCTCGCCCACGACGAAACCGCCCAGAATTTTTGCGCCCGCGGAAACGGTCACGTTTTCCATGATTGTGGGGTGCCGCTTTCCGTGCTCCTTGCCGTTGCCCCCCAAAGTGACGCCCTGATAAATCACCGTGCCCGAATGGACCTCCGCCGTCTCTCCGATGACGACGCCGCAGCCGTGGTCAATGAATACGCCCGGATAAATGTTCGCGGCGGGGTGGATTTCTATGCCCGTGAAAAATTTCGACACCTGACTGACGATCCGCGCGAGCAATTTCAGATGTATCCGATAGAGAAATTTTGCAAACCGATGATGAGACAGAGCGTGCACGCCCGAATAGGTGAGAAAAATTTCAAACTTGTTCCGCGCGGCGGGATCGTTGCGCTTCGCGGCGGCGATATCCGCCCGCAGATTCTTGAACCACATACTTGCTTCTCCTTGACCTGAATTCCCGAAATATGACAAAAACGCCTTCATGCCATATAGTCGGATACTATATAGTATAAAGGCGCGGTCAAACGCTGTTCCACTTTATTTCGAAAAAGCAAAAACTTTTTCCTCATAAGCCCGATAACGGAGGCGCCCGCAGAGGATTGGTCTGTCCTGATAGCGCGGAAACGCACTTTCGCCGCCGCGCAGGGCACGGCGCGCTTTCAGCCTTCGACACGCCTCTCTTTCCGCCTCCCCCGCCTCGGGTACTCTTTTTCCGCTTCGGAATATTCTGTTTTGCGTCATTATACCATGCGGGAGCAAAAAACGCAACCGTTTTAAGCTCTTTTTTATAAATCGCGGACGAATAAATTGCTCACCTTATATTCGGCGAGTGCCGCACGCATCATTTCCGGATTGAAAACTTTCCGCGTCAGAAGATAGGCGATTACCGTGTCTTTCACCTGCGCGTAATCGAAAGAATACCCGCAGACGTCAAAGAGCTCCGTCAAATCCTCCACCGACATATGCGCGACCAAAGCCAGTGAAAACAATAAATTTTTCGTGGGTTCGTAAACCCCTTTGCAGATGCGGCTCCAAGTGACGACGTCTATGGCAAGCAGCTTTCCGGCTTCCGACTCGGTCATGCTGTACCGTCCCAGCACTTCGGGAAGCACTTTTTTCAGTGTCACCTTCTTAAAAAGGTTTTTTATTCGGGTAAACAGGCTTAAAGGACAGAAAGTAAACGAAAAAGAAGTATCCGTCATCTTTTCCTTCAACTGCGCCAGAAGATCCTTGCGATTGCGCTGTAAAGCGAGGCGCATGGTGGACGCGGGAAGCGTATAAGAATAATCCGTCCCGTCCTCGCGCCGCTCCGTCGTCTGCATTTTGGGCATTTCGTACCCTTTGAGAATACAGATATGGTCGTAATTCGCATATTTTTCGCAAAAATACTCGTCAAGGTCCTCTATGAAATCGAAGGTCACGAAAAATTCCTCCCGCCAAACATCCGTTTTTTTTATTATAGCATATCCATTTGAAAAAAGCAATCGTTTTTTTACGCTCTAAAAAAGGCCTGAAATTGATATTCTCGCATTTTATGTTAACTTTTATAAAAAATTTTTGAAAAGCGTTCTTTATTTGCTTGATTTTTTGTGATTTTTATGATAAATTTGATATATACTGAAAAAGAAATGGGAGGTTAAGGGATGAAAAGAGAACGCATCGAGGAAATCGCCGAGCTTTTGGATAAGCGCGGAAAGCTGACGTTGGAACAGCTCGAAGAATATTTTCCCAATGTATCGCAGATGACGCTCAGAAGGGATCTTTTCCAATTGGAGGAAGAAGGAAAAATCATTCGCGTACGCGGCGGCGCCATGTCCGTAAAGGAAGTCCAAAAGGCCTCCGGAGAACCCTATACCAAAAAGGCGACCATTCATACGGACGAAAAAATAGAGATCGCTCAGAAAGCGGCGGTATTGGTGGACGAAGGTTCTTCCATTTTTATCGACGGCGGCACGACGGCTCTGTATCTCGCAAAGGAATTGCGCGATATGAACTGCAACGTCTTTACCAACGGAATCGCCGTCGCAAAAGAACTCGCGCAGAAGAAAAACGTCACCATCAACCTTTTAGGCGGACAGCTCATCAAAGAAAACCTGTCCACGGCCTCCCCGCTCGCAGCGCAATATTTCACGGATACGAATTTCGAACTCGCGATCATCTCCGCTTCGGCGTTTACGCCCGAAAACGGATTTTCCTGCGGTTCGCAAATCGAGGCCGACCTTTTGAAGCTAGTGCGAAAAAAAGCGAAGTTCCTGTATATGATGTTAGACAGCTCGAAAATCGGCAAAATCATGCCCTATACCTTTGCCCGCGCCGAGGATATCAACGTCCTCATTACCGACGAAGGTTTTCCCGAATCCCTCAAAGAACAATTCAAGGCGATGGATATCGTCGTCATGTAGTTTCGGATAACAGGCATAGAACATAACAACGCCCGTCCGACGTATGTCGGACGGGCGTTTACTATTTTTCGCAGGCGTTTCGGCTGCTCTTGCCGCCGTCAGCGGACAGTTTTATTTCATTCCGTCCGTCGGAGAACGGGAGGCGGACAACGTTTTCCCTACTTGTTTGTCCAAAACGGACGTTCGTTCGGCAGAGAGCGAGCGGTAAAACACTCCTCTCTCTCTGCCCGTTCAGCAAAGGGCGAGAGGTAAAACACACCCCTCTCTACTCGTTCGGCAAGGACGGAGTTATCTATTCCCCGCTTGCCGATTTGAAAACGGGACGAAATTATTGATCTTCCGTCTGTTCGTCCGACGGTGCGGCGACATTTTCCTCCGTCTGTCCGTCAGAAAGCGCAGTCACTTCCGCATTTTCGGCGTCCGCCGTTCCCGCCGCGGGAGCGGACGAGGCATTTTCTTTTTTGCTTTTGATCGAACAGAGCACGTTCGTCAGAATACCGAGAATGAGCGCGCAGGCGACCGAAGTGAGCGTCACTTTCCCAAAGGTGAGGGTAAGTCCGCCCACGCCCGCAATCAGGATGACGGAGACCACGAACAGATTGCGATTTTCATTGAGGTCCACCTTTTGAATCATTTTGAGGCCGGATACGGCGATGAAGCCGTACAGAGCGATACAGACGCCGCCCATGACGCAGGAAGGAATCGTCGAAAGGAACGTGACGAAGGGAGCAAAGAAGGAGATGACGATCGCCAAACACGCGGTCACTAAAATCGTGAATACGGAAGCATTTCCCGTAATGGCGACGCAGCCGACGGACTCGCCGTAAGTCGTATTGGGGCAGCCGCCGAAGAAAGCGCCCGCGACGGAACCGACGCCGTCGCCGAGGAGCGTTCTGGAAAGACCGGGGTCTTCGAGGAGCTCGGAGCCGATAATAGAGGAAAGATTTTTATGGTCTGCGATATGTTCCGCAAAGACGACGAAAGCGACGGGGACATAAGCGACGGCAATCGTTCCGATATAGGTTCCGAGAGAACCGACTTCTCCGAAGTCGTAGTTTCCCTTAAACGCCTCTATGAAGCTGAATTTCGGCAGCCATTGCATATCCTTGAATTTGGAGAAATCGATAATTTTGAGCGCGTCCACATTCGCAGCGGTGCCGATTCCCGTAAAGATCGCCGCGACCGCATATCCCGCGAGAATACCGATGACGAACGGGAACAGCCTGAGATTCTTTTTACCGTACACCGAGCAAACCATCGTCACCGCCAAAGTCACGAGTCCGCAGAGCAAAGCGATGTAGGGAGAGCCTACCATTTCAGCAGCATCGTTCAAAACATTTCCCTTCATCAAATCCCCGACGGCGTTTCCGGCGAGGGAAAGACCGATAATGGCGACGGTGGGACCGATGACGACGGCGGGCATGAGCTTATTCACCCACTTTACGCCGACGAGCTTCACGACGACGGCGATGACGACGTATACGAGCCCCGCAAACGCAGCGCCGATAATAAGTCCGAGATAGCCCGCGGAAGCGGAGACGCTGCCCGCGAAGGCGGCCGCCATAGAGCCGAGGAAGGCGAAGGAGGAACCGAGGAATACGGGGCTTCTGAATTTGGTAAACAACAGATACACGATCGTGCCGACGCCCGCGCCGAGCAAAGCGGCGGAAGCCGACATATTCGCATCGGGGAACTGGGCGTTTATAGCCGCGGGAACGGCGATGGTAGCGGCGAGAATCGCCAAGAGCTGTTGTAATGCGGCGATGAGCAATTTGCCCACGGGAGGTCGGTCTTTTACTTTGTAAACGAGTTGCATAATCTTTCCAGTCTCCTTGGTAGAATTATTTGTACGGCGTCAGCCGTCGATTCCTGTTTTCGAAAGTCGCACCGAGGTTCTTTCGCCGCGCGAATCGGAGCGATTTTTGTCCGTCAAGCCCGAAAAAATCCCCCTTATGGCTGTCCCGAACGGGCGGAAAGACCCGTTTCGAGCTTCCTGTTTTGCAAAAAGGGGGCGCGTTGTTCTATTTTTATAATTTTTACTATAATATCACTTTTTTCACATATTTGTCAAGTAAAATTTCTTTCTCCGACCGCAAAATATTCAAATCCCGAAAAAATATAATTCTTTTTAAGTTCCCGCAACTTTTTCGCATAAGAAAACCTGCCCGCTCGTTTTTAAAAACGAGCGGGCAGGTACGCATTGAACAGGAGTTATACGATATTGTCGTTCATCTGCGAGCCCTCTCCTTGCGCGTGGCTCTGTAAGGTATATAAATCGAATTCGCTGTCTATATCGAAATCCTCGGCGTTGTCGAACGCGGCGAGCTTGGAGACCGAGACTTCATAGGCGGTCATCGTTCTGACGTCCGTTTCGGAGAGCCGCTTTTGATACTCTCGGCTTTGGATGCGTCCCGAGATCGCCACTTTGTCTCCTACGGAGAGGTTTTTGACGAAACGGGCGTTTCTCCCCCATGCGATGCAGGGAATGTAGTCGGATTTGTTGTAGGCGCGATTGACCGCGACGAGAATATCCGCGATTTCGCGGTTAAAGGGAGTGGTGCGATAGACGGGCGGTTTGCAGATATAGCCGCTCAAAAGAATACTGTTGGGATTTTTTCCCGGAATCTCGTCGAGAATTTCCCGCACGAACACCGTCAGCATGAGTCGGGATTTCCCGTTTTCCAGCTTATTGTAGCTTCTGAACTGTCCCAGAGCGCAAATGGACGAACCCTTGGAAAGGGCCGAGCCCTGAATCAATCTTTCCGAAACGGTGATAGGCAGAATATCCGCCTGTCCGGAAAGGCGCATGACGCGCACGAAAAACTCGTAAAAGCCTTCCCCGTACACTTCGTGCGAGAATACCGCGTCGCTCACGATTTCACCCATAATGTAGACCTTGTTGTTTTTTTCCGCCGAGTAATTCATAAAAACCTCCGATTTTGTTTTTCTTGCATGTGTATCGAATGAAAATAATCTGTTCCAAGGCGCTGCGTTCCGTTTTAATTTTCTTCCGCGAGGTGCTGTTTTCCCGCCGAATCGATCGTGTAATTTTCGCGGTAGATGAGCTCGCCTATCGGAACGAATTCGTAGCCGCGGTTTTGAAGCGTGGAAAAAATCAAAGGGAGCGCCTCCGCCGTATGCAGGCCGTTGTTATGGCAGAGAATGATAGAGCCGGGTTTTACGCCGTTGATGATGCGCATGGCAATATCCGTGGCGGAGAGGTCTTTCCAGTCGAGAGAATCGACGTCCCACTGTATGGAATAGATTCCCATAGACTTCGCCGTGTCGATGACGAGATTATCGTAATCTCCGTACGGAGGGCGGAACAAATCCACCTTCTTCCCCGTCACGGCGGTAATCGCCTCTGACGAAGAGGAAAGCTCCGCGCGGATTTCCGCTTCGCTCAATTTGCTCATGTACGGGTGCGTTTTGCTGTGCGTCCCGATCTCGTGTCCCGCTTCGTCTATCTTCTTTACGTATTCGGGATACTTCTCCGTCCAGAACTCCACCATGAAAAACGTACACCTGACGTCGTTTTGATCGAGCGCCTTCAAAATTGCGTCCGTGTGCTCCGTTCCCCATGCGCAATCGAAGGAAATAGAAATCTTCTTCTCCTCCCGCGCAACCGAATAAATGGGCAACGAACGCGCTTTCGTCATCGCGTTCACGGCATACGCCCCCACCTCTCGCATTAATACCATCACAGCCAACGCAAGAGCCAGTAAGCCGAATCCCCCCAGGACTCGCTTTGCCTTGAAACAGATTATTTTCATTCGATACCTCAATGCTACCAAATTTCACCGGTCGGAAAATCGGAGGTAGAGTCGAATTTTCGCCAATTTTGTCGAATAGCCCCGCACTCCTTTTCTCACCTTTGCTCTATTTTATGGACACACGTTCCGGTTTATGACTGAATAAAATTTCTTCCCGAAAAATCTTTTTTCCTCCCTTCTTCGTTCTCTTTTCACTTATAAACCATTTTCCTCGTTTCTTCATCCCCTTTCTACCCGCAAACCGCCTTTCCCTGTTTCTTTACCCCTTTCTATCCGCAAACCGCCTTCCCCCTTTTCTTCGCCCCCTTTTACCCGCAAACCGCCGCCCCCGTTTCTCCGTCCCCTTTTTACTCGCAAATCGCCTTCCCCGTTTCTTCATCCCCTTTCTACCTGCAAACCGCCTTCCCCGTTTCTCCGTCCCTTTCTACCCGCCAATCACCTTCCCCTTCCTTCTCACCTTTCTATCCGAAAAACACTTTCTCCGTTTCTTCGCTCTCTTTTCTGCCGCCGCTTTCCCTTTCGGACGGACTATTCAAAAAAATTTTGTTCCAAACGCTTGACAACCTCGCAGCTTCTGTGATATGATAAATTTGTATTTAGATAGTTATCTAAATAAACAAAAAGGAGGAAAATGAAACCGTGCGAGACGTGTGGGAAGCGATGAGCGATAAAACCAGGCGGGAAATCCTCGCGATGTTAAAGGAGAAGGATTTGAGCGCGGGAGAGATAGCGGAACGTTTCGATCTGACGAAAGCGACGGTATCCCATCACTTGTCCGTACTGAAAGGCGCGGGGCTGGTCGATACGGAGAAGCGGGCGCAGACGATCATCTATTCTTTGAACATGACGGTATTCCAATCCTTTCTGTTGACAGTGAACAATCTTTTTGCCGATAAAAATTTTAAGGGGAGTACGCAAGCGAACGCGGAGGAATCCCCTTCGGTGCGCTCCGCGAAGGAGCGCACGCCTGTGCCGCAGGCGGCTGATTTTGCCAAAGGGGGAGGATCGGGATTTTCTTCGTCGTCAGACATTGTTTCCTCGTCTGAATTTACTTCGGCATCGGACTTCACCCCCTCGTCTGAATTTGTCCCGACGTCGGACGTCGTTTCCGCGCCCTCCTCTTCGCCGTCGGGAATCGTTTCGTCGTCGAAATTTGTCTCTCCTGAGGGTGCAACGGGCGTAGAGCTTGCTATGCCCGAAGGAATCAAGCCATGACGAAAAAATTTTTCTTGTCAAAAAAAATTTCCTACCCCGTCGTATTGCTAGCGGCGACGCTTTTGAATGCGGTTTTGGGAATCGTTTTTATTTGTCTGTCGCCCGATCGGGTAGCCGTCCATTTCAACGCGGCATTCGAGGCGGATAAATTAGGTTCGCCGTGGATGTATTTGCCGGCGTTTGTCCTGCCGCCGTTCGCGGCGGTCGGACTGATGTTCGAAAACGTGAGGAAAGGGCAGAAGCCGCAGAACCGAAAGCCCCTGAAAATCATTCTCACGGTTATCGCGGTGCTGATCGGTTATATGGGCTGGCTGATGCTCGTCTGGTGCGGCAGAGTCAGCGAAATCGGGCAGAAGGCGGAGGCGCCCCTTTACATTCTCGTTTGTATTCCGATGGGACTGATGTTCATTATTCTGGGGAATTATCTTCCCGTAATCAAGCGGAACGGAACGCTGGGCATCAAAACGCCCTCGACTCTCGCGAGCGATTATGTCTGGGCGCAGACGCACAGAGTTATGGGCAAAGTCTGGGTCATCATGGGAGCAGGAGAAATTCTCGCCGCGCTGGCGGATACCTTTGCAAAGACGGAATTTATTTCGTTCGGCTGGCTGGCAGTGGCAATCGTAGGAGAGTGTATCGCCCTGCCCTTCGTCACTTCACATTTCAAAAAACGGGAAATCGAGCTTCTTCTGCAAGAAGAGCCGCCCCGCGAAAAATCGCAAATTATATAAGGAGTACTTATGGAAAACACAGAACCTTTGGCAGAGGAACAGCCCTTTGCGGAACTTTCTCCCGCGCCTTTTTCGGGCGAAGTTGGGAAAGAGGACGTACTGATTGCTGCGAACCTCAAAAAGACGTTTCGTCTTTCGGCAAAACAGCGGAAGATAGAAAAGACGCCGCTCAGAGAAAAGATTGCGGTGAACGGCATTTCCTTCAAAGCGAAGCGCGGAGAGATCTACGGGCTTTTGGGACCCAACGGCGCGGGTAAAACCACGACGCTGAGAATGTTAGCGACGCTGATTCGTCCCGACGAGGGCGATGCACTCATCAACGGATATAGCATCGTGAAACAGCCCGACAAGGTGCGTTCGCAAATCGGATTTTTGACAAGCGAACTCAAACTCGACGATTTCTTTACGCCGAGCTACATTTTCGACTTTTTCAGCGAATTGCAAAATATCCCCACACAGGTACGCGACGAACGAAAAAAGACACTGTTCGGACGCTTCGGGATAGACAAATTCGCGGAGACGAAAATTGCGGATCTGTCCACGGGTATGAAGCAAAAGACCTCTATCGCGGTCTCCCTCGTGCACGATCCCGAATTCATTATATTCGACGAGCCGACCAACGGCTTGGACGTACTGACGGCGAAGGCGGTCACCGACTTTTTGGTAGAGCTCAAAAACCGCGGAAAGAGTATTCTGCTTTCCACGCACATATTCAGTCTCGTGGAGAAAATCTGCGACCGCGTGGGAGTCATCATCGACGGTAAAATGACGGTGGAGGATACCGTGGCGAACCTGACGAAGGAGAGGAACTTGGAGGACGTATTCTTCGACATTTACTCGGCAGCGAAAGGAGGCAGGGAATGAAAAATATCTGGACAATTATGAAAAAGGAATTTTCCCGCTTTTTCAAGGATAGGAGGCTCGTGCTGGCGCTGATACTGCCGGGGGTGCTCATCTATGTCATTTATTCCTTTTTGGGGAACGGAATATTCTCTCAAATCGGCGGAACGGACGAAAACTACGTGTATCAGGTGCATACGGTAAACATGCCCGATTCTTTCAAAGCCCCCTTTGCGGAGCTGGAAAACATCAATCTGATAGAGACTTCAAAAGAGGATTTGGAGAGCGTAAAAGCGCAGGTGCAGGATCAGAAAACCGATCTCGTCGCGGTATTCCCGGAGGATTTCGAAGAGAAATACAACGCGGTAAAAAACGGAACCTCGGACGAAATCCCCCAATATGAGCTGTATTATAACAGCGTGCGTTCGGAATCCTCGTCGGCGTTTCAGTTGTTTTCCGCGGCTCTTGAACTCTTCCAGCAGCCCTCGGAAGGGTGGTTCCAGCTCGGCAACCCCTTGAACGGAGACCTCGCGACGGATAAGGACGTCACGGGAATGATGTTCTCTATGATCGGCCCCATGCTCGTGCTCGTGTTCCTGTTCTCGGGCTGCATGGCAGTCGCGCCAGAATCGATTGCGGGCGAAAAGGAACGGGGCACGTTTGCAACCATGCTCGTGACGCCCGTTAAACGCAGCCATATCGCCATCGGAAAAATCATCGCTTTGAGTACTTTGTCTCTCATCAGCGGAATATGCAGCTTTTTGGGAATCATTCTTTCCCTGCCAAAGCTCATGGGCAGCAGCGACATAAGCGCAACAGTCTATACCGCAAGCGATTATATCATGCTCCTCGGAATCGTCCTGTCGTCGGTGCTCGTCATCGTTGCGCTGATTTCGATCATCTCCGCGTTCGCAAAGAGCGTGAAGGAAGCGACCAACATGATTGGCCCCCTGATGATTCTGGTCGTGCTTCTGGGCGTCAGCACGATGTTCACTTCGGGCGCGGCAGGCGCGTTCTTCTGGTATCTCATTCCCCTCTATAACAGCGCCCGCGCTATGAGCGGTATCTTCTCGTTCGCCGCGTCGCCGCTCAACGTAATCATCACCATCGCATCCAATCTTGTCGTGGCGCTGCTGCTCGCGTTCGCACTCGCAAAGATGTTCGACAACGAAAAAATCATGTTCAATAAATAATCGTACAATAACGGCAACGCATTTAATAAGCAGCCGCGGCGCCTCACTCTCTGCCAATCATGTGGTTCAACGGACAGCCGCAGCGTCTCACTCTCTGCCGACCATGCGGTTCAACGGACAGCCGCGACATGTCACTCCCCGCCAATTATGATTCAACGGATAGCCGCGGCGTCTCAATCCCTACCGACCATGATTCAACAGACAGCCACAGCGCCTCACTCCCTGCCGCCCTTTCAACGGACGGCTGCGGCTTCTCACTTCCCGCCAATCATGTGGTTCAACGGATAGCCGCGGTTTATTAATAACCGCGGCACACCCGTTAAAAGGGCGGCAACAGATTAAGGGGTACGTTTTTTCAAGTGCCCTTTTTTTGTTTACTTTTTCGGGAATTTCCTGTATAATAGAAGTATGAAGATTTGGGCAAAACTCATTACCGCAGGAAAAATCCGAAAACAATTCGTCTATGAGAAAGAGGAGCGCCTCACGTATTCCCGCTTTTTCGACTATCTCGCGGACATTTGCCACGAGCTGGATATTCCCACGCCCGTGTTGTTAAAGACGCATATTTTCAACTTTGCGAAATTCAACCACGTCAAGTTCACTTCCCGCGATTTCATAGAGGAATTCGATTACGACCAGCTATTTCTCGAAAACATAATTTTATAAGCAATACTTATATATTGAGGAGGAAACTTTTATGACGGAACTCGAAAAATCCGTTCTCTCCATTCTTTCGGCCGATGCGCGGCTGACGCCCGAAGCAATCGCTTCCATGTTGCATGAGGAGCCGGAAAAAATCTCTTCTCTCATACGTTCTTTGGAAGAGCGGGGCTATATCGTCAAATATATGACGATCGTCCACACGGACGAACAGGACGAAAGGCGGGTAGAGGCGCTCATAGAGGTCAAAGTCGCCCCGAAAAAGGGCGAAGGCTTCGACGGAATTGCCCGACGCATCGCGGAATATTCCGAGGTCAAGGGCGTATATCTCATGAGCGGCGGTTATGATCTGGCGGTATTTGTAGAGGGAGCGTCGCTCAGAAAGGTCGCGCGGTTCGTGTCGGAGTGTATTTCGACGTTTGAAGGGGTGCTGAGTACGGCGACCCACTTCATTTTGAAAAAGTATAAAATAGAAGGAGTTCTTACGGAACGTCTCCACGACAAAAGACTTTCCGTACATGCGTAAATATAATTATATGCGCAATTTTGTAAACCAAAAAACCAGAATTTTACAGCCGAGCGGAATCCGGAAATTTTTCGATATCGTGCGCGAGACGGAAGGGGCAATTTCCCTCGGTGTAGGCGAACCGGATTTTGTCACGCCGTGGCCGGTGCGTTCGGCGGCGATTTCCTCCATACAGAAGGGTTACACGCAATACACGGCAAACCGCGGCATGGCGCCCCTTTTGGAGTTGATTTCGCGCTATCTTGAAACCCGTTTTTCGCTCACCTATGATCCAAAGCATATTCTCGTGACGGTAGGCGCCAGCGAGGCGATTGACCTCGTTTTGAGGGCGTGTACGGAGCCGGGCGACGAGATACTCATTCCCGACCCCGCCTACGTATCCTATGCGCCGTGCGCGCTGCTTTCGGACGGGGTGCCCGTCGCGGTGGAATGTAGGGAGGAGAACGGATTTCTGCCGACGAAAGAAGCCTTGGAAGCGGCGATTACGCCCCGTTCCAAGATCCTCATTCTCACCTATCCGAATAATCCGACGGGCGCGATCGCGGACAGAGCGGCGCTCGAAAAAATCGCGGCCGTCGTCGAAAAGCACGATCTTCTCGTCGTGTCGGACGAAATTTATGCGGAGCTGACCTACGGACAAAAGCACGTTTCCTTTGCGTCCTTGCCCGGAATGAAGGAGCGCACGGTATACGTGGGCGGATTTTCCAAAGCGTTCGCAATGACGGGCTGGCGCCTCGGATACGTTTGCGCGCCCGCGGACATCGATCTCGCCGTCTTCAAGATTCATCAATACACTGTACTGTGCGCGCCCATCACGGCGCAGTATGCAGCGATAGAAGCGTTAAAGGACGGCTTTTCCGACGACTTTGCGGCGGTGGAGGAAATGCGGGACTCATACGACCGCAGGCGCCGCTTTGTATTGGAGGCGCTCCGCGGAGCGGGTCTGACCTGTTTTCCCCCGCACGGTGCGTTTTATGCGTTCCCCTCGGTCAAGGAATCCTCTCTTTCGGGCGAGGAGTTTGCAAACAGACTCTTGAAGGAACAAAAGGTCGCCGTCGTGCCGGGAAACGCATTCGGAAAATTCGGGGAAAACTGTGTGCGAATTTCCTACGCAACGGGAACGGGAGCACTTTTGGAGGCCTTCCGCCGCATTTCCAAATTTATGAAGCAATTCAAATAATTATCGCCTTACCCTGTTATTTTTTGATTGACAAAGGGCGATAAATAGGGTATAATAAAAACATTGAAATACTTTGGCCGTGGCTTTGAAACGAAGTCACGGTTGTATTTTTAACGTTCCCGAAGAGAACGCTTTTTTGCATGTATTTTTGCGGAAAACGGGCGAATCAGGCACGGACAGTAAGCACCATAATACGGAGGTTTTTTTATGGCTGACCAATTTTTTATGACACAAAAGGGATATGACGAGGCGGTGGAGCGGCTTAAATATTTGCAGACCACAAAACGTCAGGAGATCATCGAACGCATCTCAGAAGCGAGAAGCCACGGCGACCTTTCCGAGAATGCGGAATACGACGCGGCCCGCAACGAGCAATCAGCCAACGAAGGCGAGATCGTAGAGCTCGACTACAAAATCAAAAACGCGCAGATTATCGAAGAGAACGACGACACGTCCTTCGTGCATATCGGTTCCACCGTCAAGGTATACGACGAAGAACTCGAAGAGTACGAAACCTACGAACTGACGGGCACTACGGAATCGGATGCGATGAACAACAAAATTTCCAACGAATCCCCCGTGGGCGCGGCGCTCTTGAAGCATAAGGTCGGAGAAGAAGTTCTCATCAACGCTCCCGACGGAGCCTATAAGCTGAAAATCGTCGAAATCAGCTGATTTTCGGACAAAATTCGGCACGGAAAGCACGGCGGGCGGCAAACCGCCCTTTCCGCGCTTTCCCCTTCCGAGTTTCGCCGTTATTTTGGTTAACCGACATTCTCGTTAACTGACATTCTCGTTAACCGACGTTCTTATTTAACCGACATTCTTGTTAACTGACATTTTCATTAATCGACGTTCTTATTAACTGACATTTTCATTAACCGACGTTCTCGTTTAATCGACGCTCTCGTTAACCGTCGTTCTTATTTAACCGACGCTCTCGTTAACCGACGCTCTCGTTAACCGACGTTCTTATTTAACCGACATTCTTGTTAACTGACATTTTCATTAATCGACGTTCTTATTTAACCGACGTCCCCATTCACTTGTTAACTCGGCGGTTTCGTCGCCGTTCCCTTTTCCCGTAAAGACATACTAAGAGAGGATCATCTATGGAAGAAAAGAAAGTAAATTCCGCCCCCGACGGACAGGCGGAGGAAGAACAACTCATCGAACAGGCGAAGATCCGCCGCGACAAGCTGCAAAAACTCCAATCGGAGGGCAAGAATCCATACGGGCATACCAAGTATGAGGTGACGGCGGATTCCGAGATGCTGAAAGCGAATTTTGAAGCGTATGAAGGAAAGACCGTTTCGATGGCGGGAAGAATGATGTCCCGCCGCGTGATGGGGAAGGCTTCCTTTTCGCATATAGCGGACAAGAGCGGTTCGATTCAGATTTACGTCACGAGACAGGATATAGGAGAGGAAAATTATCTTTCCTATAAAAAGGATTGCGACATCGGGGACATCGTGGGGTTCAAAGGTTTTGTGTTCAGGACGCAGACAGGGGAAGTGACGGTGCACGTCACGGAACTTGTCATGCTGTCCAAAGCGCTCTTGCCCCTGCCCGAAAAATATAACGGGCTGCAAAATCAGGATTTGAAATACCGTCTCCGCCATCTCGATTTAATCATGAATCGGGAGGTGAGAAAGACATTCGAGACCCGTTCAAAAATTCTCAAAGAGATTCGTGCATATCTCGACGGACAGGGCTATCTGGAAGTAGACACGCCCGTTCTTCTGACGCTGGAAATCGGAGCGGACGCCCGTCCGTTCAAGACGCACCATAACGCGCTGGACATCGACATGTATATGCGCATCGAAACGGAGCTTTATTTGAAGCGCCTGATCGTGGGCGGCATGGATCGAGTCTACGAAGTAGGCAGAATCTTCCGCAACGAAGGAATGGACGCTTTCCATAATCCCGAATTTACATCGATAGAGATGTATCAGGCGTACAGCGATTATTTTGACATGATGAACCTCATCGAGGATCTTTATAAGACGGTCACGCTGAAAGTGGCGGGGACGCTCGATATTACTTATCAGGGTACGGAAATCCACATGGGCGAATGGTCGCGGATGACGATGGCGGAAGCGGTCAAAAAATATTCGGGAGCGGACTATGCGGATTGGAAATCGGACGCGGACGCGCGCGCGGCGGCGAAAGAAAAGGGCGTAGAGCTCTCCCACGGAGAGAACTCCACCAAAGGACACGTCCTCATCGACTTTTTCGACGCCTTTGTCGAGGACAAGCTCGTTCAGCCGACGATTATTTACGATTATCCCGTAGAAAATTCCCCTCTCGCCAAGCGCAAAGCGGAGGATCCCGCTTTTACCGAGCGTTTCGAGTACTTCATTTGCGGTCACGAATACGGCAACGCATTTTCCGAGCTCAACGACCCTATCGACCAAAAACAAAGAATGTTAAAACAGGTGGAGGCCAAGCGCGCCGCAGGAAATAAAGACGCACAGGTCGACGAGGATTTCATCAATGCGCTCGAATACGGACTTCCCCCGACGGGCGGACTGGGCATGGGTCTCGACCGTTTCGTCATGCTTTTGACCGACAGCTCCACCATTCGCGACGTCATTCTCTTCCCGACCATGAAACCGAAAAAATAATTCTTGCCATACCCGTCAAATTTTATAGAATTATTCAACAATAATTTTCTTTAATTTGATATACGGTAGTTTTATCGGTTAATTTATTATGCTTTTATTCGCATTTTTATTATTTAAGAAAAATACACAATACGGACATGTTTCGCACACACAAATTTAATAGAATATAGATATACTGCACTCGGTCTCTAATAAGGAGCGTTTATGGATGCAAAGATAACAAAAAAACGTCTGAATATTCTTTTGTCCTATGATTGGATAAAAATCATTCTCGTGGCGGTCGCCATGATAGTATTGTGGAGCCTTGTTTTCACCATGACGGCGACGCGGGTGACGAACGCGCAGAATTTTACGATATTCAATTACACGGGAACGAGCGCGAACAGCCGTTTCAATTCGTATTCGTCCACCTTAAAGGAGAAGGGAGTTTTTTCCTACGAAATTTTAGAAATCAGCGCGACGGACATCACGACGGGCCAAAATTATAGCGAAACGCTCCTTCAAACGAGGCTTTCGGTAGGCGAAGGAGACGCGCTGTTTGCGGCGAACGTCGAAAATCCCGATGCAGAGTATGCAGATACGGAAGGGAATGCTTTCCACCCCACCTATCTTCAACAATTCCTTTACGGTTATTATAATATAGCTGCCGAAATGGACGTTTATCTCGAAGAGATGGAAGAATATCTCAACGGTTATTACGGCGGCGATTATGCGAAGGGCGAAGCGGACGAACAGAAAATCGAAACGGATTTCCGTGCCCGTATCAAGCAGACAAAGGATAAGAGATTCAAGAAAGAATCGGAAATTCGCGAGGGCTTTTCGAAGGAGCTTAAGCGCATAGAGGGCTATCGTCAGGCATTCATCGATTTTAACGGTTATCTTGAATCGGGCGTCGTCGAATTACAGGAAACGACGCTGTATCTCCAAAATTCGGCGACGGGAGAAAAACTCGAAAAGACGGGAAAATTCAGTATCAATCTTTGCCCCGACGAAAGAATGGAGAATCTGAAAAACGACGTATATTATTATAAAACCGATATAGACGAAAACGAAGTTGAAAGGCAGGTCCCGACGGCGGAAAACGTCAACCTCGTTCTATTCGATTTCGGCGATGTAGCCTCAGATTACAACCGTTGGGAGGGCCTGTCCTTCGTCAATTATCTCATTCAAACGAATCTGAAAACGGGAGAGTAAACCTCCCGTTTTTTGAGTTTTCTCCTTTTCTCGGTTTCCTGCCATGAAAAAAATTTTTTGCGACAAACGGACCTTAAAGAGCTGTAAAATTTACAACATGCTGCGCGCACACGCGAAAAAGAAGCATGTTTCTTTTCATACGCCCGGCCATAAAGCGGGAGATTGGGACATCACGGAATTATCCTACTCGGATAACCTTTCCTGCCCGAGAGGAGTCATCGCGGAAGCCGAAAGAGATATTTCCGCTCTCCTTCATTCCTCGGCGAGCTTCATTCTCACCGACGGGAGCACGTCGGGCATATTTTCCATTCTGAAAGCGAGCAAAATAACCTCTCTCGCCCTGCCGTGTTCGGCCCATAAAAGTGTCTTAAACGGTTGTTTAATTCTAAATATAAAACCTGTATTTTTGGAGATACCCTGTTCGGAAGGAATCCCGTTACAGCCATGCAGGGAAGAGATTACAAAAAAATTGAAGCAGGCGGAGGCGCTTCTTTTGACGTCTCCCGACTATTACGGGAATATTGCGGAGCTTGGTTTTTTAAGGGAGCTTTGCGACAGGGAGAAAAAACTTCTTCTCATAGACGGCGCGCACGGGGGGCATCTCAGAAGGCAAAAAGAGCTCTATGCGGGCGAGTATGCGGATTTTTGGGTAGACGGAGTACATAAGAGCCTGCCGGCTTTGACGCAGGGAGCCGTCGTTTCGGCGAGGACTTTGAAACAGGCGGAAGATTTGAAAGAGGCGGTGGACATTTTTCGGACGACGAGTCCCTCCTATCCGATCATGGCGTCGGTGGAATACGCGGTAAAATATCGGGAAAATCCGAAACTCGAAAGGGAAGTGCTTCAATTTATTCGGTCAAATCCTTCCCGAATCTATTTCGGCGGAGATTGGACAAAACTTTGCGTACGTTTCGGAGAATCGTCTTTCCTCGTCGAAAAATATTTGGAAAAAAAGGGCGTCTATGCGGAATTTTGCGACGGAAACATCTTGATGTTCTATCTTTCCCCCGCCACGAAAATCAGGGACTTTTCCCTTCTTTGCAAATATTTGAAAGACTGTTTCCGCCTTTTCCCCCTCTCCGATTCACGGAATAAAAATCCCGCAGAACTTTCAAATCAGACTTTTCCCGTAAATCCGCCCCGTCTGTCCGCCTCGTCCTTTCAAACGGAGTGGATAGAGCTCGAAAGAGCGGAGGGAAGGACTTGTGCACGCGCCTGCGGATTATTTCCGCCGTGCACGCCGCTGCTGTTTCCGAACGAAAAAATCGCAGCGGAGAAAATCCGACTTCTCAAAACCGCCGATAACGCTTTCGGCCTGCAAAACGGAAAAATCTGCGTATTCGCCGAAGTTTCCGACAGGCCGACAAAATAACTGAAAATTTACATATTCATAATCATTTGATATAAGGATTACTTATATGAAAAATTATTTTCGAGGAAAATTCATCACCTTTGAAGGCTGTGACGGATGCGGAAAATCCACGCAGCTGAAAATGTTTGCGGACTATCTTTCCGCGAACAAAATTCCGCATATTTTCACGAGAGAGCCGGGCGGAGGCAAAATTTCCGAATGTATCCGCGAGATTATTTTAGACGGAAGGAACGGAGAAATGACGGACGAATGTGAAGCACTTTTATATGCGGCCGCGCGGGTGCAGCACATTCACGATCGGGTGGAGCCCGCGTTGAAGGAAGGGAAAATCGTCATTTGCGATCGATATATCGATTCTTCCTTCGCCTATCAGGCCTATGCGCGGGGATTGGGCTTTGATTTTATCGTGGACATCAACTCGTACGCCGTCAAAAACTATCTGCCCGACATCACGATTTTTATAGACCTTTCTCCGGAAGAAGCCTTTTCGAGAAAACACGGCGCCGACGAAAACGACCGCATGGAGCAGGCGGGAGCGGATTTTCATGCGCGGGTCTATGAAGGATATAAAAAACTCTTAAAAAAATATCCCGACAGAATACGGGCGGTAGACGGAAGAAAAACGCCGAACGAGGTATTTGATGAAATCCTCTCTGCACTGAAAGAAAAATGTTGCCTATAAAGGAAATTTTTGTGAAATAATTTTGTTTCACCTCAACCCTGCCCCTTTGTTATAGCAAAAATCATTCAAAAAAGAGCGCACTTTTTCTCTTTTTTGTCTTTTGTACTTGCAGTTTTTTGCGATTTGTGATATAATGGTATCGAAACAGTCCGAAAAAAATCAAAGCGAGGAAAGAGAAAATGCGTCAATTATTGCAATCGACTCATGCCTGTACGCTTCTGAAAGCGGAACGGACGGAAGGCAGATTAAACCATGCTTATCTTCTCATCTTCGACGATGCGAGGAATCTGAAAACGGCGCTGAAAGAATTTTCAAAGATTTTTTTCGGTGCGGACGGAGAAGGAGCAGACGCGGAACGGATTTCCAGACTGATAGACGAAGAAAACTTTTCCGATTGTATGTTTTTTCCCGAATCGGGAAAAAAATTTTCGGTGGAGGACGCGGAGCGGATCATCGAGGAAAGCGCGTTAAAGCCGATTGAAGGGAATAAAAAACTTTTCGTCGCGGGCGATTTTGCCGAAGCGACGACGCAGGCGCAGAACAAACTTCTGAAACTTTTGGAAGAGCCGCCCGAAGGAGTGTATTTTCTTCTCGGAGCGACCGTATCGTTTTCCGTGCTTCCGACGATTCTTTCCCGCACGGAAAAGCTAGAAATTCCCCCGTTTACGCAAAAGGAAGTCACGGCCTGCTTAAATCGCCTTTATCCCGGCAAGGAGAGCGAAACGGGGCTCTGCGCGGCCGCGTCGGGCGGAAGCGTAGGAGCGGCTCAAAATATTTTGGAAGGCGGATACTATAAGCAGCTCGTTTTAGACGCCTTCGAGTTGGCGGAGACGGACCCTTTCCGCCTCCCCTCCATCGTAAAGCGGGTGGGAGAGACTAAATATAAAAAGGAACTCGTCTCCTTGCTCAGGCTGATTTTCCGCGACGCGCTCATCTTAAAGACTTCAAAAATAAACGGTGTGGCGCCCTCGGATAAGACGGGGAAAAACCGTGCGGAAAACTATCTCATGCTGAAATCGGAGCTTGGCAGATTAAAAAGTATAAGTGATTATTATAGATTGACGGCGCTCATCACGGCGCAGGAGGCACTGAGCGAAGCGGAGAAGCAAATCCGTTTCAACGCGGTATTTCCCCAATGTTTGGAAATCTGCATGGCAAAAATCATAGAACAGAACAATCGTTGACCTTGCGGGATTTTTTGAAAGGCGCAATTTTTGTTCCATCTCGGAGATTGCGGCAAAATCGCCCGATGAGGCACATAAGGAAGATATATGACAAAAGTAGTGGTAATCAAATTCAAAAACGGCGGAAAGCTGTATTATTTTTCTCCCCGACCGGGAGACGTATACGAACGGAACATGCCCGTAGTGGTCGAGACGGCGCGGGGATTGGAATTTGCCTGGGTGGCCTATCCCGAACGGGAGGTGGAGGACAGTGAAATCGTCCCGCCCCTGAAATCCATCGTGAGAATCGCGAACCAGCGCGACAAAGATTTTTACGCTTCCTGTGAAGCGAAAAAGCCGCAGGCGATGAGCATCTGCAAAGAGAAAATCGCGAAGCACGAATTGGACATGAAGCTCATCGACTGCGAATACACGTTCGACGGAACGAAAATCGTCTTTTATTTTACCTCTTCGGGGCGGGTAGACTTTCGCGAGCTGGTCAAAGACCTCGCTTCCGTATTTCATATCCGAATCGAACTCCGTCAGGTCGGCACGCGGGACGAAACGAAATATCTCGGCGGAATCGCGCCCTGCGGGCGAGTGTGCTGCTGCGCGGGGAACATGCCCGAATTTAAGAAGGTTAGCATCAAAATGGCGAAAACGCAGGGTCTTTCTCTGAACCCCGGTAAAATCAGCGGGCTCTGCGGCAGGCTCATGTGCTGTTTAAGCTACGAGAGCGACTACTATGCGGAAGCGTACAAAAAAGTTCCCAAGCTCGGCGCGGAGGTAGGAACGCCCGACGGAAAAGGGACGGTCGTTTCGGTCAATATGCTGAAAATGACGGTCAAAGTCAAAATCGACGACCACAACGGCGGGCTTATTTATAAGGATTTTCCCGCGGAGGAAATCCGTTTCAAAAAAACGCAGGAAAAAGAACCCGAAAGGGAAGAAACGGAAGAATTTTCCGAATAATATTGTTGTTCGTCTCATACCTGCCCTACTGTTTACGGCGAGCATTGGACGAAAAGCGGAGAAAACAAGGGAGGGGATTCGGCATATCGAATCCCCTCCCTTTTATTTTCTGTTTTGATTTTTTCGTTCAGCCGATGCGGATAACGACGAGGTAAGCTCCCGTTCCGCCCTGTAAGGACAGAGCCGTGCTCAAATCATAAAATTGCAGAGCCAATTCGTCCTCCGCGTCGAGCGTTGCGATCAAAGAGACGGAAAAGAAGGTATCCGCGACGGAAGTAGAGCGAACGGTTCCCGAAAGGAGCGTTCCGTTTTTCAAAATCCGCGTCTTTACGAGCGTGGACTGAACAGTTTTAACGCCGTATGTCAGGAAGTAAGCGCCGCTCTGTCTGACGGTGAAAGAGGTGAAATCGGGATTTGCGGAAAATCCGTCGGAAGCGACGGTATTCAAGGGAATGGGAGTCCCACCCACGTCCACGTTGAGAGAAATCCCTCCGGTATGCAGAGCGGACAGGTATTCCTGCGCGCGCATCTCTCCCGGATCGCCCTTTTCTCCCTTATCTCCTTTTTCGCCCTTTTCTCCCTGTAAGCCCCGTTCTCCCGCAAAGCCCTGTATTCCCTGCGGGCCGGGAGTTCCGGGTACGCCGCGGGGGCCTCTCGGTCCCTGCGGGCCGACGGGGCCGGGAATGAGTTCCACCTTTTGACAGCAGCAGGGATAACCGTTGCAGTCGAACCCGCTGCATTTGAAATATTCCGCCATAGTTTCTCCTTTATCTCGCGAGGAAATTATTCTCTTTCATCTTATGAGAGAAAGGAAAAAAACGTGCGTTTCAGACTCTGAAAATTTTTTTGTTTTTCCTTTTGAAGAGCTCCACGGTGAACGCAGTTCCGCCCGTGGTTTTGCGGCAATAGCAAATCAAAATATCCGCTTTTTCCTCCATATACTCGTTTCTCCTGAGCATACAGCCGGAATAATATTTATCGGAAAGAATGACTTTGATGTCGGCGGCCTCAACGAGCCTTTCATACCGCCTTTTATCCCTTTCCCCGAAAAACTTTTCCTGACCGATACAGGGAATACAGGCGACGAGGACGACGGAAGGGAACTCGCTCTTTAATTCCATGACACATTCCGCGGCGGCGAGGTCGAAGCCCACCGCCATGCCGCAATAGAATACCTTCACCCCGTCGAGAATCCTTTCCCGAATCGTCCTTTTGAGCTTTTCCCTGTCAAAATCCCGCCCTAGACTTCTGTGCCCCGTAAAGGCGCAGGAAGAAAATTCCGGCACTTTTTCGCACCCTTCCAAGTTAAACTCGCTCGATTCTTCTTTCATTTTTTTCTTACAGGGGACTTTTTCTCTCTTTTCCGTTGCCTCTTGGATATTTCGCGGGCGTCGGCCGTACCTTTTCGATCACCGCCAAGCTCCTTTCCCCGTAATTTTCAGGCAACGAATAAACAAATACGTCCCTTTTCCTCCCCCCTAAAATTTTATAGGCGCTTTCCGCTTCGGAGATTTCTTCCGTATCCCCGCTCTTATACGCCACGAACGCCCCGCCCGTCCTGACGAGCGGAAGGCAATATTCGCTCAAAGTGTTCATTCTGGCCACGGCCCTCGCGACGACGAAATCGAACTTTTCCCGATATTTTTCCTCTTTCGCGGCGTCCTCCGCGCGAATATTCACAATATTCATTCCCGTCAAACCGAGGTTATCCACAACCACGCGCAAAAATTCACACTTTTTTCCCACGCTTTCCAATAAAGTAAAGGATAAATCCTCCCTGAGCAGCTTCAAAACCACAGACGGAAATCCCGCTCCCGAACCTACTTCCGCGACGGAAGCTCCCTCTTTGAAAAGTCCCGTTCCCGCACTGCTGTCCAAAAAATGCTTGTAAAAAATATCCCGCTCGTCCGTAATGGACGTCAGATTGTATTTTTGATTATATTCCAGCAATAAAGAACGAAATTGCTCGAATTTTGCACGTTTTTCGCCGGAAATCAACGCTTGATTTACCTGTAAAATCTTTTCGATATCCATTTCGTTTTTTATTATAACATACCTGAAAACAAAATTCAAGCGTTATCGGAAAAAATTTCCTTCATTCCTTCAAAAAAGCATTTACGCTTCCTTTTTCTCGCTTGTCCACAGCATGAGGATAACTTTATCCACAATGTGAATAACTTTTGTGGATAACTTTTTCAAATATTATTTTTATTCATGAAATATATTATTTTTATAAACTCAAATTTTCTGCGAACAAAAGTTTTCCACTTGTCCACACTCGATTCACAGCGTTATCCACAAGAAAAATGCGAGTTATCCACAATGCTTTTATACTGAAAAACAGGCCTGTCCAAGCGAAAAAACGGGACTTATCCACAATTCCACCGAGACTACTATTAATACTAATAATACAATTCTATCATAAAAAATCAACGAGGCGGACGTAAGGAGCGAGGGAAAAAATTTTCTTAAAAATTTCCCGCGAAAAAGATTTTTGCTTGCCAAAAACGGACAGATATGGTAAAATGAATTCGAATCGTAAGGATTAACGACGAGCCGCCGTATTCCGGCGGAAAAAAGGAGTGGAAAGCAATGAAATTTATCAGCGAAGGGCTCATACTTTCGGACGCGGCGATGACGGTCAGCAAGGCCTGCTCGACCAAGACGACGACGCCCGTTCTCGAATGTATCAAAATCAGCGCGCAGAACGATGAGGTGACGTTGATCGCGTACGACGGAGAAATTTCCATTGAGAAAAAAATCAAAGCGGACGTTCTCGAAGAGGGAGAAATTTGCGTCAACGGCAGATTTTTCTCGGATTTCATGGGAAAGGTTTCGGGAATGAACGTGGTCATCTCCACGGAAGAGAAGGGATTGGAAATCCGCTACGGGGATTCGGAATCCTTTTTGCAGGTGCTCTCCGCGGACGAATTTCCGCTCATCAAGGCGGAGGCGGGAGACGATTATTTCGAGGTGAAGGAATCGGATCTGAAATCGTTGATCGCAAAGACGGTATTCTGCTGCGCGACGGACGAGAGCAGGCCTATTTTGAAGGGCTGTCTTTTGGAGACGGAGGGAAATAAGCTGCACGCGACGGCGCTGGACGGTTACAGAATGGCTGTATCGGAATGTGAGGCGAAAACGGGCAGAGGAAACGTAAAGCTGGTCTGTCCCGCGCGCACGCTCACGGAGATTTCGAGAATGCTCGAAAACGGGGAAGAGACGTTAAAAATTTACGTGGCGAAGAATATGCTTTTCGTGTCCGTAAACGATACGGTGCTCACGTCCCGCCTGTATACGGGGGAATTTGTCAACAAGAGCAATATTTTCCCTTCCGTATTCACGACGGAGGTCTATGTTTCCCGCGCGGATCTCATCGACAGCGTAGAGCGCGCATCGATTCTCATCAGGGGAGATAAGAATAATCTGATTATTCTGGACATCAAGGGCGGAAACATTCTCATCACGGCGAATTCGGAGATCGGGAACGTGGCGGAGTGCGTAAAGGTGGAAATGTCGGGCAAAGAACTGAAAATCGCAATGAACGGAAAATTTGTCTTGGACGCATTGAAAGTGCTCAGCGAAGAGACGGTGAAATTGTCGTTCAACAATGCGATTTCGCCGTTTACGCTCGAAAATAAAGAGGCAAAAGAGGACGCATATTTGATTTTACCTGTAAGAACGGGCTCATAATCGCTTGACGGCGGGCGGAAAAGTGCGCTATAATGTAAAGAGAGTCGTTTGCGGCTCTTTTTATCGAGGCCGCGAACAGCCGAAGCGGTTTTTCCGCCGGCGGAAAAAAATAAAAAACAAATCCAAAACAGGAGACAAAGAAAATGAAAAGAACGTATCAGCCCAAAAAGAGACAGAGAAACAAGGTGCACGGATTCAGAAAGAGAATGTCCACGAAGTCGGGACGGAACGTGCTCAAAAGACGCAGAAACAAGGGCAGAAAGAAACTTTCCTATTAAGGACAAGCACCCGGACGGGAAAGGCCGCAGTACAGATTCTGTAAATGCGGCTTATTCGTTATTATCCGTATTTTCATGAAGCTCTTTGCGGGAGAGGAAAATGAATTATCTGAGACTTAAAAAGCAGGCGGATTTCCAGAAGCTGTTTACGAAAGGCAGGCGGGCGTTTTCCCCCTCGCTCACGATGATTTATTTTCCCGCGAAGGAAATGCGCATGGGAATTTCCGTGGGCAAGCGCCACGGCAAGAGCGTAAAACGCAACAGGATAAAGCGCCTCCTTCGGGAAGCGTTCCGCGCCGAACGGGAAGAGATGAATGGAAATTGGTCGGTGGTGCTCGTGCCGAAAGTCAGGGACGAATACGACCTGAACACCTTCAAAAGACACTTGAAATGTATGATAAAGAAGGAAAAACTGTAAATATCGGCCTTTCCGCACTTATCAGAGCGAACGGAATATATCTGAAAAAGAAAGTCTTTAAGCCGTATCTCAAAATGCTGTGCATGCGGTTGATTCTCTTTTATCAGCGGAGGATTTCAAAGCATACCTGCCTGTATCGCCCCACCTGCTCTCAATATACGTTGGAATGTATCAACAATCACGGGGTGCTCGTCGGGATATTGCTCGGCGCATGGCGGATTTTGCGCTGTAATCCCTTTTTCAAGGGCGGTTACGATCCCGCTCCCGAAAAATATTTCAAAAAGCGCTGGGTGCTGTGACGAGAAAACGTATTTCTATTGCGTCGAAGAGATGCTTTGAAAAATATCAGGCAAGGCGCTGTGCGGCAAAACGTTCGGGCCGGACGGACATTCATTCGGACATCAAAAAGGTTTAGAATAAAATAATGAACTTTCTCACTTTATTGGCAAGCGATCCCGTCATTCCGTTTCTCGGAAGGACGTACGATATTTCCCTGAACTGGCTGGGGCAGCTCATTCGTATCCTCATAGAGGGGATAGGAATTGTAGGCGTCGGCATTATTGTGTTTTCCATCATTTTGAGAATGATTGTTCTCCCCTTCGATATTTATCAGAGGGTGACTATGCGCAAGCAGAACATCAAGATGAAAGAAAACAAGGAAAAAATGGAGAAACTGCAAAAGCAGTACGCCAACGACAAGGCGATGTATAATCAGAAACTGATGGAAATGTATAAGGAAAACGGCATTTCCATGTTTTCTTCCTGCCTTCCTGCCATTTTGTCCCTCGTCGTATTCTTCGTCGCCATCAGCGCGTTCAACTCCTTTTCTCAATACGCGAATATTCAGAACTATAACTCCATGGCGGATTCCTATAACGCCTATCTCAATCCCTATTGCGCGGAGCTCAAAGAGGAAAATATTTCAGATTTTACCCTCGACGGGGAGAACGGAGAACAGCAGAAATTTCTTCTTATCAAGGATGAAGCGGGCGAAAATAAGTACATTTATTATACGGTAGTGTATAATGAGAATTACGCCGCGGAAGATTTCAACTATATCAAGACTTCCGAAAAGACCTATTACGTCGACGCGGAAAAAATGTATGCGGACGAGGAATGGAAACCCGTGGTGGACGAGCTGGTTTCCGCTTCCAAGGAGACGGAAAATCCTATCACTTGGGAAAATGCGTGCAGGGACGCCCTCGTGTCCGCCGCGCAGGACGAAGTGAAGGAAACCTACAATACTGTCGTAAAGGACAGAATGAGCTTCGGCTGGATCAAGAATATCTGGGTGACGGACGCTTCCTATAAGCATCCCGTATTGAGTTACAGCGAATTCAAATCCACTGTCTCCCGCGAAAAGTTCTCCACGGAGGATGGAAAGGTGAAATTCTCTTCCATCAGCGGCTATACCGACGTATACAATGAAAACAGTTACAACGTCGTAACGGCGAAATTGTCCGCGGAAAAATCCCAAGCGAACGGATACTTTATCCTGATCGTCCTTTCGATCGGTACGATCCTTTTACAGCAGTTCGTATCCATGCGCTCGCAGAAGGAACAGACGCAGTTCTCCTCCGTGGACGGAAAAGGCATGTTCAATCAGAAGATGATGCTCGTCATCATGACAGTAATGTTTGCCATCTTCGCGTTTATGTACAGCGCCGCCTTCTCCATTTATATGGTCACGAGCAACATCCTCTCCCTGATCATGACGCTTCTCATCAATAAAATCGTGGAAGTGACCATGAGCAAAAAGGAAGAAAAGGCCATGCAGGAGCAATATAACAAGCGTTTCCCCGGCCGCGTGTACGTCTCGGAAAAGGATAGGGCGAAGTCCGAAAAAAATAAGGCAAAGGCCGATAAAACAAAGACGGACAAAAAGAAACAGAAATAATATTGACGGAATAAATCGGATAAATAGAGCATTTTATGACAGGAGGTCATAGACATCATGGAATATAAGGAATTTACCGGAAAAACCGCGGAAGAAGCGATCGAAGCCGGTCTGAATGAATTGGGGCTTTCAAGGGAGGAAGCGGATATTCGCATTTTGGAGGAAGGAAAGAAAAAATTATTCGGCTATGTCAAGGCTCGCGTGGAAATCGCTCCTAAGGCCGCGGAATGGACATCAGATGATGAAAACGGGACGGGGTTGACAGGGAGTAAGACCCCCGACAAAAACGCCGCAGAAACGAATTTAGAGGTTTCTAATATTCATCGGGATTCGCTCGGACGGACGGACGGGGAACGGGCGGTGGAATTTTTGGAGGGACTGCTCGAATTATTGAAGATAACCGCCTGCACGGAACTGAAAAGGGAAGGCGAAAAAATCGAAATCGAAGTGACGGCGGCGAATACGAAGGCGATTATAGGCAGACACGGCGAAATGCTGGACGCGATTCAGACGGTTGCGGGCGCCGTGGCGAATACGGGCCGCGAGGAATACAAGAGAGTGGTGGTAGACTGCGAGAACTATCGGGAAAACAGGGAGGCCACTTTACAAAATCTCGCCTATAAGCTGGCGGGAAAGGCCGTTCGCTATGCAGAAAAAATCAAGCTGGAACCCATGAACCCCTATGAGCGCAGAATTATCCACGCGGCTCTTTCGGGCAGACAGGACGTGACGACGGAGAGCGAGGGCAAGGAGCCGTACCGCTATATCGTCATCGTTCCGTCCAATTTGCGCGATCCCGATGCGCCCGCCTATTCCGCGCGCGAGGATCGGTCCCGCGGAGGCTTCGGCAACCGCGGCTATCGTCGCGGATACAACGGATATAATAACGGGTATAACAACGGATACAGAAAGCCGTATAATCGGGAAGGCCGAGACGGAGACGGGTATAGAAAGCCCTATAACCGCGGCGGCAGGAGACCGTACAATCAGGACGGAGAATACAGAAAGCCGTATTATAATAACGACGGTTACAAGAGACCGTATAATCAGCGCCGCGATGAGGGCGGAACGGATTTTTCGGGAGAGAAGAAGTCCTACGATAAGCCTCGTACCTCCTACAAAAAGCCTTCGTCCGACTTTTTCGGCACCTACCTTGGCAACAGCAAGGACAAAGATAACGGCGAAGAATGAATCGCGGGCGACGACGAAAAAAGTTGCCTTAAATTTCCGTCCGAAGGTCGGCAGGTCGAATTTTGCGGAAAATTTACAAAAAACGCTTGACTTTTTCGGAAAATGTGATATAATATATCTAAACTGAACAAAGAAAACTTGTCAGACTGACGATACTGCAAGTTGAGGGAGTAATTTGCGCACGGTTCATTACGGAACCATACGTAACGAAATCCGACTTATTGACGGAAGGGCAAATCCGTTCGGATGGCTTTTAAAAAATGAGACTCATGCACTGTGTGGAAACATACGATGTATGGGTCTTTTTCGATAAAAGGAAAGCCCCCCTGTTCGGCGGGAGGAAAATCCCCCCGTTTCGGGAAAGTGACTCTTTTCTTTCTCTTTGTCGGTATGTAACAATTAAGATAAGAATATCCTAAAAAGGAGGATTTTCAATAATGTGGTATAATTCGTTGACGACGCCCGAAAAAGTATTTTTCTATATCGCCGTTATCGGAACGGTGCTGCTCGTCGTACAGATTATTCTGATGCTCGTTTCCTTCGGCGGCGACGCCGACGCGGACGGGGATTTCGGCGGAGACGGGGATTTCGATACTCCGGACGGCGGGCTCGGCGTTTCTCTGTTCACGCTCAAAGGCCTTACGGCCTTTTTCGCCATCGGCGGTTGGGTAGGACTTCTCATTTTACAGATCAATTCCAAAAATATCGCGCTCGCCATTATCGTCTCTTTGGTGTCGGGACTCTTTTCCATGGTTCTCGTCGCCCTCGCGCTTCGCGGCATCGCAAAGTTACAGTGCAACGGCAATCTCGATAAAGAAAAATTGATCGGAAAAGAAGCTACTGTATACGTATCCATCGCGCCTTCCCGCACGGGCAGGGGAAAAATCGTCCTCACCGCGCAGGGCGCCTATACGGAGCTCGACGCCGTCACGGACGACGCCGAACGTATTCCCGTGGACGAAAGAGTCGTCATTTCCGAAATCGGCTCCGATTATATGGTCGTCAAAAGACTTGCCGAAAAGCAGGCTTCTGCGGCGGAAAACTCTGAGTGCGCGGCGGAGAAGTCCGAAGAAAAATAAACTTCGGCGGAAAATGAAAAAAGTTTTATGAAAAACGGTCTCGTACCGTAACGAAAACAAAGAAAAAAAATAAGGAGAATAAAGAAAAATGTTTACTCAAAATTTACTCGCGGGAGGCGGGAGCGTCGGGATCATTCTCATCGTCGTTGCCGTGCTCATCCTCGTGATGCTGCTTCTCGTCATTATGACCAGAATCAAGACCTGTCCGCCCGACAAGGTCCTTGTCGTACACGGTAAGGTGGGCAAGAGCGCCGACGGAACGTCTAGAAGCTCCAAGTGCATGCACGGCGGCGTCTGTCTCGTCCTTCCCTTCCTGCAAAAATATACTTTCCTCGATCTGACGCCGCTTTCCATCAGCGTCGATTTGAAGAGCGCACTTTCCAAACAGAATATCCGTATCGACGTGCCTTCCATTTTCACGGTCGGCATTTCCACCGATCCCGCGGTCATGCAGAACGCCGCCGAACGTCTTTTGGGGCTTACCCTCCAAAATATTTCCGATCTTGCAAAAGATATTATCTTCGGTCAGCTCCGTCTCGTCATCGCGACCATGGAAATCGAGGAGATCAACACCGACCGCGACAAATTCCTCGACGCCATTTCCCGCAACGTGGAGGGTGAACTCAAAAAGATAGGTCTCAAACTCATCAACGTCAACGTGACCGATATTTCCGACGAATCGGGATATATCATCGCGCTCGGCAAGGAGGCCGCCGCAAAGGCGATCAACGACGCGAGAATTTCCGTCGCCGAAGAGGACAAGAAAGGTTCCATCGGTCAGGCAAACGCGAAAATGCAGGAGCGTATCTCCGTCGCCGAAGCCGAATCCGCCGCTATCGCGGGCGAAAACAAGGCAAAGGCGGAAATCGCGCAGTCCAAGGCTATCCTCCGCGAAAAGGAGGCGGAGTCCTTGAAGCTCGCCGTGACCGCGGAAAAGGTTCAGGAGGCGAAAGCTCTCGAAGAATCCTACCTCGCGCAAAAAGAAGCGGAAATTTCCCGTGCGGCTAGAGAGGAAGCTACCCGTCAGGCGGATATTATCGTCGCCGCCGAAATCGAAAAACGCAAAATGGAAATCGACGCGGAAGCGCAGGCCGAACAGATGCGCCGCAAGGCCAAGGGTGAAGCCGACGCCATCTATGCGAAAATGGAGGCCGAGGCGCGCGGTATTCAGGAGAAACTTTCCCGTCAGGCAGAAGGTCTCGCCAATATCGTGAAGGCGGCGGGTTCCGCAGACGAGGCCGTGAGACTCATGGTTACCGAAAAGCTCGAAAGCATCGTTTCCGAGCAGGTAAAGGCTATTTCCAACCTCAAAATCGACAAGGTCACCGTTTGGGACAACGGCGAAAACAAGGACGGAAAGACGTCTACCGCAAACTTCTTGTCAGGCATGTTGAAGAGTTTGCCTCCTCTCGAAGAAGTCTACAATATGGCGGGACTCTCCCTGCCTAAAATCGTGGCTCCTCAAAAGGAGAGCGAAACCGACGGGGAAGCTCCGGACGGAAAGAAGGAAAGCAAAGAGCCGACAAAAAAGACAAGTAAATAAAAATCTGACCTACGGCGGAACGGGCTAAAAGCCCGTTCCGTATGCGGTTACAGGGGAAAATAATGGAAGATTGGGAAAAAAAAGATAAACAAGATAAGCGAGAACCGAAATGGTATGAAAGGACTTCGGACGGAACGGCTTGGTACGAAAAGTCTTACGGATTTGAGGAAAACGGACAGGAAAATTTGAAAATCCCCGACGCGGAGAAAGAGGAAAAAAAGCCGATTCAAAGCGAAACGGAGTTTGAAAAGGGTGAAATCTTTTCGGACGGCATGAGGAGAGAAGAAAAAGAATTATTCTCCGATAGGGCGGAAGCTGAGGAAAGGAACGTTCTTTCAGATAAAACGGAATTTGAGAGAACGGAAAACTTTTCGGACGAGGCGGGATTCGGAAGAGAAGAAAATTTTTCGGACAAGACGGGATTTGAGCGAAAAGAAAAAGTTCTGCCCTCGGAAGAATGGGCAGCGGAATACATAGAAAAAACAGAGCCGTTCGCAGAGGAGACGGGTTTTCCGAACAGAGAAATTTATGCGGACGGAGAGGAGGGAAAAATTTTTCTTCCCGATATTCTCCCCGAATTTGCAGCGGATAAAATCACCGACGAAAAGGCGTACATAAGAAAAAAACTGCTTTCCAATCGGGAAAAGACCGAAGCCGCCGAAAAGAAAAAATACGAGCAAAAGAAAAAAACGTTCCGATTGGTGATAGCCCTTTTTGTCTGGTCGGTGATTTTGTTTATTTTGGGCTGCATCGTATTTTCGGGATATGTGATTTGCGGTTCCTTTATTCTCTTTTTAGTCGCGGTTATTGTCTGGGCGTCTAAAATTCCGCTTTGGAAAAGCGGGGCAGACCTCATGAAAAAAATAGAAAAATTTCAGCTCATCAGACCCTATGCCGTCAAAAGAGAGTGCGTATACGAAGTTTCGGAGCTAATTGAAGAAAATTCGGCAAGATTTGCTTTGAGGCTGTATTACCAAATAGACGGCGCGATGAAAGACGCCGCTACTCAGCAGCTCTATACGGAAACGGAAATAGAAACGCTGGAAAAGGCTTTCGTGAAAGGAAAGCTCGTCGCTGCCTGCCTCAAAGATAATTTTTTAGGGGATACCGTGATCGTCTGCGAACCGCAGATATTCGAACCTATCCGAAAATAAAAGAGCCGAAACGGACGGAAAACGCGGGCGGAAAAGATTTGATTTTTTCGCCCCTGTTGTTATATAATAAATATGCTCGGGTTACACGGCAAACGGAATCGGCGTTTGCGAACATAAAAAATCAAACAACGGAGAAAAAATAATGAAATTCGTATTCAGCGACGGAGAAAAGCTCGGCGTGTACGACGACGGAAAAATTCAGAAATTTGAAAGCACCTATATCACCCATTACCGCGAAACCGCGACGAAAAGCGCTAAAAATAAAGAATGGAAAACGCAGGGACATGCGGCTCAGATGATGTCGGAGGGCTATTATTGGAACGAAAGGGAAGAATCCGTGACGGCCGCCATTCACGGCGTGGCGCTCACCGAAGAGGACAACAAAATCGTATATGCTTTTTCCGTCAATAATTCCTCGGGAATTTATTCCAAACTCCTCGACGACGAAATAAAGACCGAAGCCCACATCGTCTCCGCTAACGACGTGGAATTTATGTCCGTGTCCTATGCCGGCGACGGGGAAATGCTCGCCGCCGTGCAAGTGGATTCCGTGACTTCCCGAATCGCTCTGTTCCCGAAAAACAGCGGCGATTATAAATGTATCACGGGCGGCGACAGCCTCGATGAAAATCCCTCCTTCGATTTCACCGAAAATTGCGTATTGTTTAATTCTTACGGCGTGGGCAGGGACGCGAACAACAATTTCATCGAATACATGCCTTCGGAAGTTTATCGGCTGAACCTGTCCACGCTGGACGTGGAACTCGTTGTCTCCGATCAGAAATTTTCTTACATAAAGCCGTTGGCCGATCCGAAGGGCGACATCTATTGCATCAAAAAACCCGGCAGCGAAAAGACGGGCGGAAATCCGATCGTCGAAATTCTCATGATCCCCGTGCGCATCGTACAGGCAATCGCGGGCTTTATTTCCGCTTTCGTCATGTGCTTTTCAGGAAAATCCCTCGTCTCGGGACAGAGCGGACGTTCCGCGCTCGGCGACGGCAGCGCAGCTAAAAAGGGCGGCGACGCGAAAAAAGTCTTTATCAACAATAATCTGCTCAATGTCGATAAGGAACTGAAAAAGAACAAAAAACAAGAGGATTACGGCTTTATTCCGTCGAGCTGGAAAATCGTGCGGCTGGGAAAAAACGGTGCGCCTGAAACGGAAATCGCCTCGGGCGTGGCGGATTTCTGTATCGTCGAAGAGGACGGAAAAACAAAATTTGTCTACACGAACGGAAAACACATCTTTTCCGTAGAGGAAGGGCAAAAGAGACAAAAGCTCGCGGATACCGATTTTTGTCTCAAAGTGGGCAGCATCGCCCGCGCTCATTCGGACGGGAAACTGTTCGATCTCATTTGAGCGGCAGGAAACGGGAAAACAGAAATAATCCGACGGAAAACGGAAAATCGGGAAAACAGTAACGGACGGAGACAGTGACGGACGGAGACAGTGACGGACGGAAGCAGTGACGGACAGAAGCAGTAACGGACGGAAACAGAGAAACGAAAATAAGCCGGCGGGAAAATAAAGAGACTGAAAAACACGGCGGGTGGGAAAATAAAATACTCCCCGGAAAGCTCGGAGCGCTTTCCGGGGAGCGTTTTTTATAGTTATTGTTTTTGCGGGCGGGGAAGATCCGAAAAAGCCGATACGTTTTTTGTCCGCATGCGATATACAAAGAAATAGAGGGGTACGCCCAAGGCATAGACCCAGACCGCTTCGGTCGCCGCGAGAGACGCGACATAAGTCCAATAAGTGACAGCTCTCGTCCCGTAAGTCAGATCTCCGCATAAAAAGACGATGATGACGGGAATGACGAATGCGTTCAGGAGGACGGGAAAAAGACCTCCGAGCACGATTTTCGGCGCGTGCGAGCGAAGGAATTTCCCTGCCGCCCACGTCCCGAGCGCCGCGAGAAGCGTCGCCAAAGAGCCTAAAAATACGTCATAGACCCAAAAGGGAGACGCGATATTGCTCAGCATGCAGCCGATATACAGTGCGGGCACCGCTTCGGGGAAGAAGAGGGGCAGAATACAGAGCGCTTCGGCGGGACGAATCTGCAAAAATCCGTTATAGGCGATTGCCCCGAACGAATAGGTGAGGGCGACGTACAGCGCCGCGATGATTCCCGCGCGGCAAAGGCGTTTCGCCGTAAAAAATCCTTTCATATTCAATTTTACCTCGGTTTTTTTATTCGGAAGTGTTCTCCGAAAACCTTCCGTATGCCGTATTATATCACCTCGTGCGGGAAATTGTCAACCTGTTTTTCGCAAGATAGACGAAGTTTATGGTTTTTACAATTTTACTGCAAAATATGGCGAAGTTTTTTACAATCGGGCGGTATAATGGTTTTGAAAAGACAAGGAGGCGTTTTTATGGATGAAACGGAACTGAATGAAAAAATTTCCGAAAAGAAGGAAAAGTTGAAAAAGCTGTACGAGTCCTTGGGCGTTTACAAATGGGAGTGTATTCCCGGAATCATCGGGCTGATTTGTCTTGCAATCGTAAGCATTCCGATGATATGTTCGTCGGGGAAACTCAAACGGATAGGGATAGCCATATTGGTCGGGTCGATAGCAATCATTGCTTTTTTGGGATTTATGTTGAGGCGATTATATAGAAAAATCGAAAATACCGAGGAAGAAATTCGGTCTTTTGAACGTGAAAAACGATTGAATTTTGAAGAAAAAAATCTTACGGGACGGGAATGACAATTTACACGATTTCCCGACGGCGGTTTCTGCCGCTCATCTCCCAAAGCAGGGACGAGAGTCCGTCCGATATGATTTCCGCCATAGAATATACGAGATTCAGCCGCGTCGTATTCAAAAGCCCGTAATTCAAAACCGATTTCTCCGCTACGATTCCCATAATGGAAATATCTCCGATACTCCCCAGCTTTTTATTGGCTCCCGCGCCGGGAAACAGGGGAGTATCGCTCACTTTTATCAGCCCGATGTCCCCCTCGCTCCCTACCGCCGCATCTACCGCGATAATCCTTCTGCCGCGGTGTGTCTCTCTCAGAAAAGAACGCATGTATTTGATTTCCTTCGCCGTCACGGGCGCCGACAGCGTACCGTACAAAAACGAACAAAGCCCCTGCGTCTTATACTTCAACATGGAACCTACGATCGGCCCTAGACTGTCTCCGATTGCTAAATCGCTTCCGATACACAATACTACCGGTAATTCGTCCTCCTTACAGGATTCCTTTTTCTTGCTCCGAGAGGGTTCGCGCAGAAATTTATCCACCGCCATCGCCGTTCCGTCGGCTGCCAGCTTGTTGAAAAGATTGAAACAGTATTCCATAAAAGGGGCTCCTTAAAACTTTTACAATCGGAAAGATTATTGCCCTTTTTCCTCCCGTTATACCCCATTCCGTTGAATTTTTTCGCCGTGGGGCTCAAAGACTTGAATTTCATGAAAATATATGTTACAATAAATAAAACTTCGCGCGGATAAAAACTTCCGCAAAAGGCAAAAAACATTTCGGAGGAAATCTGACTGTGTTCAATCTTTTGGCTTTTCAAGCCGCCTACGCACTCGACATCGCCTGTGCGCTCATATTAATTATTTGGGCCTTTATCGGAGCAAAGAAAGGGTTCGTGAAATGCTTTTTCGGACTCGTCTCTACCTTGATAGCCCTCGTTCTCGCTATTACCTTGGCCTCCACCGTTTTGGGCTGGCTCGATTCCGCTTTCGGGATGACCGAATTTTTCAGCGGAAAATTTGAAAATACTTTCCTCAAAATTAACGGCTTTGACGCCGATATTTCTTCCGTCGGCATCGCTTCCGCTCTCGAAAACGTCAATCTCCCCGGATTTCTCAAAGACCTCATTTTGAAAAATCTCGGAGAGGTAAACAATCTTCCCGCCGGTACTACCCTCGCAAGTCAGGTCGCTCCCGTCGCTGCTCAGTTTGTCGGATTGCTCATTTCCGGTCTCGTTATTTTTATCGTCGCTCGGCTTCTGCTCCTCATCGTCGAGAAAATTCTTTCCTCGATCGTGCGTTCTTGGTCCGTCGCCGCCGCTTTGAACGGAATCCTCGGCTTCGTCGTCGGCGCGTTAAAGGCTCTCATCGTCATCTGCGCCGTCCTTGCACTTCTCTCCCTCATTCCGTCCGACGGGCTCGTTTCTTTCTTCGATAAGACCATCGTTTTGAAATATCTCTTTAACGACAACCCCTTGACAAAACTTTTAGGATTATTCATCAAATTCTGACCGATTCGGAAAGAAAAGCGTCTCCTTTTCCGCAGAATAATAGGTATAGATAGGTATAACGCACTATACATTGCAAGCAATACGAGCGCGCTTACCTATTTTACTTTTTAATTTGTTTGTTTTATAATATCTGAAAAATAAATAACAATTTAGCGATATTGGTATAGACAATATGGAAATAAGAGAGTTAAAAAAGAAGGATCATAAAAAGGTTATACAATACGCTATAAAAGGTATGCACTTCGGTTTGTATCTTAAAAATAAATTTTTGCTGAACGCATACGGTAAATATTTTTGGTGTTTGGAATATACTAACGCAACGCAAATAATAGCAGTTTATGAAGGCGATAAACTGTTGGGCGTTCTTCTTGCCGATATGAAAGGGGAGAAAAAGCCGTATAAATCGTTCCGGAAGAAATTGTATATAAAATTTATAGACTTTATTCAAAAATTATTTTTCAAAGGCGGCGTTATGCCTTATGAAGAAGCAAATAAGGAAATGTTTCGTGCATATTCGGAACGGCACACCCCCGACGGGGAAATACGTTTTTTAGCGGCAGATCCCGATGCAAAGGTTAAAGGTATAGGAACAATGCTTTTGAACGAGCTTGCACGGAGAGAAAACGGAAAAGAGCTTTATTTGTTCACAGACGACCAATGCACATACCAATTTTACGAGCATCGTGGGTTTGAGAGAATAGGCGAAAAAGATATTGTCCTTGAATTAGACAATACAATAAATCTTAAATGCCTGCTGTATCGTAAAAAATTACAAGCATAAATTACAATTTATATAGAAAAAGGAGCAAAGATTGTTAGAAATCTCTGCTCCTTTTTTATCCCTATGGGAATTGCCGAAAATTTTATGCGAAAAATGCAAATATTCTGATGTGGAAAGCTGTGGATAACTTCTTTCAGTTTTCATCTATCCACAGAAAAAACAGCAAAAAATGGAGGATAGGGGATAAAAAACGCCCCTTTATCCCCCATTTTTTCGACTTATCCACAAATAAATCTAAGATATTTGTCTTTTATCTGTTCGGGAAATTGATGAGTTATCCACAATTTTGCGTAAAAAAGAGGAAAAAATCGCGTTTAAGCTCAAGAAATTATTTAGTTTGCGCATTTTTTGAAAAAGTTATCCACAATAGTCTGAAAAATCGTGTGGACAACCTGTTTTTTATCCACATTCGACGTGGATAACTTCCGAAAACGAAAAGAAAATATGCTTTATAAATTTATCTTTGTATAGTTTCATTTCGATTATACGGTTTCATGTGAAACGATTCGGGGATAGAAAAGGGAAAAAAGGAACAAAATTTCATACAGGAAGGAAAAACGGCGGGAAAAACAGGGGAAGCAAAAAGCAGTGAGCAAAGAAACGAGGCGAGAAAAAGAAAGCCGTAAAACGGGGAAAGGGGGGCAAAAAGAAAGTTTTTGTTTTATCGTGTTAAATTTGTGAATGTTTGCTAAATGTTTAGAAATTTATACCACAAACGCTTGAAAAAAGAGCGGCCTTGTGGTAAAATGTAAAAGAGTCGTAAGACGGACGGAGCTTTATCTTCCGCTTGCCCGCTTCTTTTAAGAAAACGAGCTCGGAAACGGGGCTTTTAAGCAGTATCATTTTCAAGGAGTCAAGACATTGAACAAGAAAACCAAGACAATTATCTGGGTCATCGTCGCCGTCGTGCTGGTGGCGGTCCTCGGAATATTATTCGCGGAAATTATTTCCCCGAGATATGTCGAAATCAGCTTTTCGGAATTTAATCAGAAAGTTCTGGAAGGCAAAATTAATCAGGCTTTTTTCGACGGTTATCAATATAAGGGACAGTTTGTAGACGAGGCGGGAAAAGTAACGGGATTTTTTTCTTGCGTAGGACCTAATCCTTATGAAGGAAACAATCCCTTTATTCAGGCATGGTTGACCAAAGGTGTAGAGCTTGTCTACAAAGACCCCAATGCGGGCAGTATTTGGTCCAGCGTCATTACCATGCTCGGCATCGTGCTCGTCGCGGTCATCTTCTGGCTCATCATGCGCCAGGCGGCCGGCGGCGGAAAGGTCATGAATGTCGGCAAGACCAAGGCGCACGTTCAGAACAACCTCAAAGTGCGTTTCGCGGACGTCGCGGGCGCGGAAGAGGAAAAGGAAGAATTGCAGGAAGTCGTCGAGTTCTTGAAAATGCCCAAAAAGTTTTCCGACCTCGGCGCGAGAATTCCGCGCGGCGTATTGCTCGTCGGCCCTCCGGGTACCGGTAAGACGCTGTTCGCAAAGGCCGTTGCAGGCGAAGCGGGCGTTCCCTTCTTCTCCGTATCCGGTTCCGACTTCGTGGAAATGTACGTCGGCGTCGGCGCGGCACGAGTCCGCGACCTCTTCGACCTCGCAAAGAAAAATCAGCCCTGTATCATCTTCGTCGACGAAATCGACGCCGTGGGCCGCAGGCGCGGCGCGGGGCTCGGCGGCGGACACGACGAGCGCGAACAGACCCTCAATCAAATCCTCGTTCAGATGGACGGCTTTGAAACAAACGAGGGCGTCATCGTCATGGCGGCGACCAACCGCGCGGATATTCTCGACCCGGCTCTGCTTCGTCCGGGCCGTTTCGACCGTCAGATTCACGTCAATCTGCCCGACGTCAAGGGACGCGAACAAATTCTCAAGGTCCATGCGCGCAACAAGCCCATGGCTCCCGACGTCAACTTCAAGACCGTGGCACGCATCACTGCCGGCTTCTCCGGCGCGGATCTCGCCAATCTTTTGAACGAAGCCGCAATTCTCGCCGCTAGAAACGGCAAAAAACTCATCGGAAACATCGAGCTTTACGACGGTATCAATAAAGTCCTCATGGGGCCTCAGAAAAAGAGCCGCGTCGTCACCGAAGCCGACAAGCGCTGCACCGCGTATCACGAGGCCGGTCACGCCATTCTCGCATGCCTTTGCAAGCACTGTGACCCCGTTCACGAGGTCTCCATTATTCCCCGCGGCAACGCGGCGGGATATACCATGACCCGTCCCGAAACGGACGACAACGACGTTTCCTACAACAAGCTCGTGGACAATATCTGCATGGCTCTCGGCGGCCGCGTCGCGGAAGAGCTCGTCATCAAAGACGTCACCACCGGCGCAAGCAACGATTTACAGCGCGTTTCCGATCTCGCTCGCCGCATGGTCACGCAATGGGGTATGAGCGAAAAGCTCGGCCTCGTCGCTTACGATTCCGATCAGCCCGTGTTCATGGGCATGGAATACGAATACGGCGGCGGTAGCCGCAACGGCTACTCCCAAAAGACCGCCGCGGAAATCGACGACGAAATCCGCCGTTTGGTCGCTTCCGCTCACGAACGCGCCGTTCAGCTTCTGACGGAAAACCGCGCGATTCTCGACAATATGTCCCGCGTACTAGTCGAAAAGGAAACCATTTACACCGAAGAAGTCGCTATGCTCATGAAGGGAGCTTCCTATTCCGAAGTTATCGATTTTATGGATAAAGAGGAAGGCAAGCGCAAGGATAATCCCTTTGAGAATTTCTCCACCCCTTCCCCCGAACATCTGACTCCGAAGGTTTTCGGAAACTGAGTTTTTGACCTATGCCGCAATATATCTGCGGCCATACGAAAGAGCCGAGGAAATCCTTCGGCTCTTGTCTTTATAGACAGGAGTGTTTCCATGAAACGAACAAGAAAAATTCCCATTCCCGCCTCTTCTGCCGAAGAAAGGGAAATCGCCGTCGCAGACATCGATTGCGCGGACGACGGCGCGCGATATGGAGAACAGTCTATTTCCGACGGCGGTGCGGCAGGTGCTCCGCCCGAGGCGCTGAAAAAGCGCGCCGCTTATCTCCTTCTCAACGGCGTGCCTCCGCTCGTCGTCAATGAAGAGAAGGGGGGCAGGTATCGACTTTTGGCCGGAAAAAACGATCTCGCCGCGGCAAAGCTCGCCGGTATTTCCTCCGTCCCCGCCCGAATTTATCGATTTTCCGAACGCGATGCGGAAATTTTTGCCCTCACGGAAACGCTCAAAAGGGATTCCGCCGGCGCCATGGAAGGGGCTTACCTCATGAGAAGGCTGATTTCCGAGTTCGGATGGACGCAGGACGAAATAGCCGCAGGAATTGGAAAATCCCGTCCCGCCGTCGCCAATTCCCTGCGGCTTCTGACGCTCGCACCCGAGGTCGTGGGACTGGTCGAAAGCGGCAGACTCTCCGCCGGACATGCCCGCGCCCTCGTCTCCGTGCCCAAAGAAAAACAATTCGCTTTTGCCGAGGAAGCGCTCAAACGCGGATATTCCGTTCGGGAGACGGAACGCGCCGTCAAGGCTTTCTTGACTCCGCCCGAAGTCCTTCAATCGGAAAAGGCCGCGGCCGCCGCTGCCAAGAGCGCGGAGCTCAAAGCGCTCGTCGAGCGTATGCGCTCGGTGTTCAGAACCAAGGTTTCCCTCATCGGCAACGACAAAAAGGGCAGAATTTATATCGATTATTACACGCCCGAAGATTTGTATCGCTTTGAGGAAATGCTCGCCGTACTCGAAAGCAGTCCTATTTTCGACTGACGCGCGCGACAGTTATATAATATAGGCAAAACACGCGAAAGGAAATGGGACGCAAGGGGGAGGGAAACGTAAAAGACAGGAAAGTGCAAAGGGGCGGGAGACGTAAAAGACAGGAAAGCGCAAAGGGACGGGAGACGTAAGAGACAGGAAAGAGCAAAGGGACGGGAAACGTAAAAAAACAGGAAAGCGCAAAAGAGACGATAATGCGGGCGCGCCTCGGACGGGAAGGGAAAAGGCGGGAAATCGAAAAGTAAAAAAAGAGCCGTTCTCTCGAAAAGAGAGAACGGCTCCAATCATTTCCCCCTGCCGAATGTCCGACAGGGGGAATAAGATTACTTCGCAAAGAGCAGATGTCCCGTGATGATGAGATAGATGAGGTCGACGATACAAAGTAACCACGTCCATCCCACGAGCAGGAAAAGCAGGAAGATTACGATATGCACGAGACTTTTTGTCCTCAGCATGACCGACAGTCTGATGAGACATTCCACAATCCAGCCTACGACGGGCAGAATGAGGAGCAGCACTTTCAGCAGTCTCGATTGACTGTTAAACCATTTATCAAATGTCATGATACAGCCTCCAAATTTTGTTTCAGTACTTATATTATACCACAATATAAAAAATAATGCAATACCTTTTTGTGAAAAACTTTACTTCTCCTTTTTTTCGTCCTCTTTTCCGCCGTCACCGAAATCTATTCCCGACAAATCGTCGTGTCTCGCCCGCTTTTCTTCCTCCTCCTGCTTTTGCTTGCAAAGGAGCATGAGTCCGAAAAAGAGAAAGGCACCCAGAACGCAGATTCCCGCCATTCCCCAAGAAACCAGCGCGCCGAGCGGAATGACCAGCGCGACAAATACCGCCGCAATCAGCGTAAACAAAATCCGCAGTGTTTTCAAGATAAACGCCTCCGATAAGTTTGTCGGATTCATTGTAGCACAAAAAAGAAGAAAAAGTCAAGCGCGCGAAAAATGCAAAATTTTATGAGTATTAAAAAATAAAAGAGTCTCTTAATAATAAACCTCTTGACAATAATATTTATTCGTGATACAATATATATAAATAGTTAAGAATGAGGGGCGACCAATGCAAAACAGTGATAGGATTTGCTGTTTGAATAAAGAATAATATGATTAGGATAATGTATTAAAGCGGTTAACATTACAAAAAAACAACATTGATGTTGATAACTTGTTTTGCTTTTGTTTCTATTTTGGGAATGGGCAGACTGTCCGCTAACGCTGAGGAAATCGAAATTAATGATATGCGGGATTATTTGCTTTCCATTCAAATGTCCGAAAGTTATCTCGATGCTTTGACTGACGAATAGATTGAAAAAACATATCATTCGTACTATGGTAATGCGTCGAAATCGGCGAGGTCGAGACAATGTATTTAAGCGAAGAAAACGAAAAAATTCAGATGAAATGGAATTTAGAAATTTTCCTTCGTATTTTTATAAAAGTTATACCAAAAAAGAATTGATAAATGTCAAAATGACGGCTTCTTCTAATTGATTGGATTTTCCTATTTGGCATAGAACCGACGCAATAGTGGTTAATTGGGATTCAAATGTTTTTACATATCAAGTAGGCACGTTTGAAAGTTATCAAATAATTGGTTTTAATGTAGCAAACCCTCAGACCCGCCACCATACCGAGCTTGCCGAGCTCACACAAGGGGGATTGGGGTTTGATGTTTCGTTGAAATCAGAAATATTCCAAGATGATGTAGCATTTCTTACAGAATTGAAAGGGGAAGTGTCTTTTTATCTTCTTCCTTCTCAAAATCCTATGTATCAAGGAACCGGTTCAGACGGTTATTATACAACTTCCGTAAATGCGCAATATCGACATAATCGGAATCCGTTTGTAGGAAGTGTCAGCTTTTCTGTTTCAGGACTTACCGTGGGCTTCGATTTATCGGCTTTTACGGATACAGTCGCTAACGGATGTAATATCAACTACAAATATTAATTAACAATTTTGATAATATGGGAGAAACATATTCTAATGAATAAAACGCTTAAATTTTTGTTGTTCGGTATTTTAATGGTCCTTTTGGGAATATACGCCGTTATCTTTATGATTTACGCCGAGTCATATTTCCTTGGCGCGCTTGCCGTAGTCTGTCCCTTTACCGGCCTCTTGGTCGGCGTAATGGGAGTTTTGGATAAAAAGCGGATTCCCGACAGTCTGAAATTGCAGGATATTCCTCAATACAGCGATATAAAGAGCGAGGAACTCGTCCGCATAGCTGTTATATGGAAAGAGGAAGGAGCTGCGCCGAAAGAATCTTCCACGGAGGATAAAGAGGCGATTTCCCGCACGATGGACATGTTTTCCGAAACGGGCGCGTTTATCGCGCAAAATCAGACGGATTCGGAAAACGGTTTGGCGGTTTTCTATGACGAAAAAGGACGGAAAACGGCGCTCCCTCTTTCGGGCTTAAAATACGGTACTCAATATTATCGCTGTTCCGATGCGGCCAAAGAGTTCCTTCTCCGTCTCGGCGGGGAAAACGTCGGATAACATCCGTCGTGCTCGGAAAAACAAAGAATTTACGTAAAAAATCTTCAAAAGGGGACGATGCAATTTTCTGCATCGTCCCCTTTTCGGATACCCCCGAAAAAAACTCGAAAAAAGTAAAAAAAGGTAGATAAAAAGAGTTGACAAAGGAGGAAGGGATGTGGTAATATAGACAAGCTGTCCCGAGGGAAGCGGAAAAACGGCTTGAAAAAGGTTTTTAAGAAGTCAGAAATAAAAAAAGACAAAAAAAGCCAAAAAAAGTTAGAAAAAACGCTTGACAAGAGGCTGAGAGATGTGGTATTATAGACAGGCTCTCACCGAGAGGGGAGGCACCGAGCTTTTGTTCGGTAAAAAGCAGATTAAAAATGGAATAAGAAAGAAATGAGATTTTATTTGACAGACAATGCAAATAGAAAGTAATTTCCGTTAATTTTTTAGAATTGACTTTTCTGCAAAGAGAAGGCAACCTAAAGCAAGTCAGCAAAGAGATAACAAAAAATGTCAGAGCCGTTGTTATGTTGAAAGACATAATGACTTTGAACGAAAAGAACTTAAGAGTTTGATTCTGGCTCAGGATGAACGCTGGCGGCGTGCTTAACACATGCAAGTCGAACGGAGTAGGTAGCAATACTTACTCAGTGGCGGACGGGTGAGTAACGCGTGAACAATCTGCCTATGTCAGGGGAATAACACTAAGAAATTGGTGCTAATACCGCATAAGACCACAGAGGGGCATCCCACAGGGGTAAAAGAGATATCGGACATAGATGAGTTCGCGTCCCATTAGGTAGTTGGTGAGGTAACGGCCCACCAAGCCGAC
>ERZ1673702.216-NODE-216-length-95092-cov-72.853141_pt1 | contig 95092 bp, 99 predicted proteins | sample MGYA00580232_ERZ1673702 | MGnify/ENA primary metagenome ERZ1673702 (study PRJEB41218, sample SAMN15661792) | gut metagenome | host: Homo sapiens | place: Canada: London | collected 2015-08-20/2019-03-30 | study: EMG produced TPA metagenomics assembly of... | reverse complement strand
TAAAAAATTTGTTAAAATAGAGATGTTGACAGAGAACAGAGAGGAATTTTTTATGGAAAAGAATTTATTTAAGCTCATCGGGGGGGGGGCAATAGTCTAAAACCCTCTCATAATCATGGTCTACACCTGTTTTTAAAACGCTTAGCTGCCTTTACTCTTGCAGAGGTTTTGATAACTCTCGGTATAATCGGTGTAGTTGCAGCTATGACAATGCCATCCTTAATTACAAATTATCAGAAAAAGCAAACTGTTACACAGTTGAAAAAGGCTTATTCTGAATTAAGTCAAGCTTTGAAAATGTCTGAAACTGAATATGGAACGATGGATAGTTGGGATTTTTCTAATTTTGAATCGCGGGATGAAAGAATGAATGATTTTACTTCAAGATATTTAATACCTAATTTAAAGATTTTAAAAACTTGTGTCCCTTCATCTTCAGAATGTTGGGCGGATAATATTTTAGCATTAAATAAAAAATTAATTCATTCTTATTTAATAAATGGAGTAGGGGCTTCATTTGTTACTGTTTCTGGATATTCAGTATATTATTGGCCTGATGATACTGGAGTTTGGTTTTTTATAGATATAAATGGTTTGAAGAAACCAAATGTTGTTGGAAGAGATATTTTTAGATTTAGACTTAATATTGATGGCGGAAATAGTGTAAAAAATTATGCTCTTAATCCTTATGGTGCAGATAGAAAACTTTATTATAAAAATGACTTAATTAACGGAAATTCAAATGGTGGATGCAATAGGGATAGTTCTTCAATATATGCCGGAGATACTTGTGCCGCATTAATAATGTATAATAATTGGGATATTACTAAAGATTACCCTTGGTAGTATTACAAAAAAGGCTTTCGATTTACGAAAGCCTTTCACATTTTTTATTTAATTTAAGTTTTTCTGAAAACTCTTTCCTTATAAGCCCAAAGCGTATTTGTTGCTTACGGAAATCATATCCATTGCATTAAAAATATTCTGTTGTGTTGATTGTATTGACTCTGCTCTTCCGGAAATACTTGCCAATTGCGTCTGAAAACCTTGTGCTGTTGCCATTTTTGATTTGTCACCGGAATTCAACATTACTTGAATTTCCTTTGAAATATTATCAATAATGGTATCTAGCGAATCATTAGATGATACTGTTACGCCTATTTGTGATGCAAGATTTTTGGCTTCCGATAAAAGCTCTTGCTCAGATGAATTACCTCCTTGTTGTTGCTGTCCCGCATTGTTTTGATGTTTCGCAGCCTCCGCCTGCGCAATTAGTGTCTGTGCCTGAGCTTCGGATGTCACCGTTGAAGGATCAATTCCCAAAGCTTCTAATTTTAATTTTGTTGAAGAACTCAACTCTGTTTCTGTTTTATAACTTGAAATCGCAGCAGTTTGCATATTGCTCACTGAACTGATTGATGTCATACTCATATCCTCTTATTTCTTTTCTTCTTTTTACTCCTTTTTAATTATATTTTTCCTGATGTCAACATTTTGCTGACCTTTTTTATATCGGATTTTTAATAAGAAAACTTTAATGTTTTAACTTGTTTATGAAGAAAGTGTTACAATAGACGAAAAAGCAACTAAAACGGGAAATTTCACTTTTTCTTATGTTTGTGTTACAATTGACATACGGAGTTACATTATGAAAAAGTTTTTAATACTGTGTATTACATTGTGTTTGATGGCATCAAGTGCCTTTGCGGCGGCTTATGTGAAAATTGAACCGGATTTCCTTCAACCTTCTCAAAGTAAAAGTTATGAGCAGGTTAATGAAACTTTAGCAATTATATTTAGCAAGATTAAACCGCAAATTAAAACAGACAAATATCCAAAATATTACCACGATTTTACGTTGGTAAAAGATGATGATACACAAAACAAATCATATCATTACGTAAAAAATGGCAATGCAGAATTAATCTATAATATTGATTCAAATGAATTGAAATTTGTATCTTTTAGACGACCAGAATTGATGAAAAGTCGTATTATTTATGATTATCCATCAGGGAAACTACATGCTGTTCAAATTTTTGTATCAGGTGCAGAATCTTTTGTTTTTAGTCCTGATGGAAAATACGTTGATTATGCTCCTTATGTAAAAGAAGTAAAAGAACAAGTTGTTAAAAATTGGAAAGTTCCGCCACGCAAGCAGATTGATATTTTGGCAAAAGGTCAAAAAGATTTGTTGGTTCAAATGGCTTTAACTCTTGACCGTAGTGGAAATGTTAAAAAATGCAGGATTTTAAAATCATCAAAAATTAAAATGTTGGACGATAACGCTGGCGCTGCAATCAGAGCTGCTGCTCCATTTAAACCATTCCCAAATAACTTTTTTAACGAAGAATTGGTTATAATTTTGAATTTCAATTTTAGTTTGTAATCGTACGTATTTTTTTAGGTTATAATGCCGTAGCATTTAATGGAGCTGAAAGTTCCAATTCTATAGTTGTTCCATCAGGGATTTGAACTTCTTCACCACGTTGCATTGTTCCTCGCAATCCGCCACCTGCAGCACCTAAGCTACCAAAGATTAACATATTTCTTCCCCAATCGTCTGTTCCGCCTCCGAGAGCTGTAAAAGCTGCGCCGACAAGCATACTGCCTAATGCTCCTATTACGACATCTCTTGTCATTTTTTTAGCTCGTTCGCTTTTTGATTTCAAATAAACTTTTTCAGTAGAAATCGAAATTTGTCCGCCTTCTGGGGTAATTATTTCATTAAATGCAATTTCTATTAAGCCACTACCATAAGCTAAACCTGCATTTTTTGCATCTGTAGCTATCCCATAAACCAAACTTCCGGCAGGTGCGATTAGTTTTCCGTTATATCTAAAATCATCTGTAAGTCGAACCGTCAAGCGATCATTTTTTTCTAAGCTTCCTGAATATATTCCAGAATCAAAAGTTACATTAAACTTTGTTCCTGCAGGAATATTTACAATATAGCCGTTCAATGATGGAGTTTTGATTTGTGTATAAGTATTATTTTGAACTTCATCTTTTAGAGTTGGGACATTTACTTCTGTTAAAGGAGTAGGTGTTTTTATCTCTGTTTGTCTGCGTTTTTTTGTATAATCTTGTTGAGAATTGTTATTGATATATTGGTACTTATTTCTGTCAAATTCAGCCTGTGCTTCGTCAGAAAAATCGTATTCTGCAAGTACAGGTAATGCGAGGATTTGAAAACATATTAATAGTGACAAAATCTTTTTCATCGTATTTACATTATAATATATTCTTGAATTATTACAATATTCTTGTTATAATTTGTAAATAAGGAGAGATTATGGAAAAAATATTGGAACTTTTAGCAGTTGTAATAAGTGCGTATATTATCGGATCAATTCCGACTGGTTATATTATTGTAAAAGCTTTTACCGGAGAGGATATTAGGACAATTGGATCTGGTTCAACCGGTGCTACAAATGTAAAAAGAGTTATGGGTAAAAAATGGTTTTTTATAACTCTCTTATTGGATGCTTTCAAAGGAGCATTGCCGGTAGTTTTGGCAGCGTTGTTTGCTAAATCATTTACAGGAATTGGGTTGTTACCTGTTTTGGCAGCGATTGCCGTAATTTTAGGTCATAGTAAATCAATATTCCTTAAATTTACCGGTGGAAAATCTGTTGCATCTGGAGTTGGAACAATTTTGGCTTTGAATTGGCAAGTTGGCTTGATTATTGCTGCAATCTGGGCAGTAATTACATTTTTCTCAAGATATGTTTCATTGGGATCAATTATTGCGCTTGCTTTATCTCCATTTATTATGTGGGCATTTCATGCGCCGATTGCTTATATCGGATATTGCGCATTGGGAGCTTTGTACATAATTTGGTTGCACAGAACAAATATTCAAAGACTTATTAAAGGCGAAGAAAACAAGGTGAGATAATGGATTTTACAGTTCTTTTAATTGCTTTAGGAATAATTATCGCATTATTTATTGTCGGAAAAATCTTTGCAATTTTGACGAAGGTCTTTTTTATAATCCTTCTTGTTGCCGCAATTGCAATCGGATTTTTCTTTTGGCAAAACAATAACAAAGAAAACACTAATAAAACAAGTTATTGCGTAGAGCAAATGATGTTATAGGTTTAAGGTAATTAGGCTAGTAGACCCAACTTACAGTTCGGTTTCAATTATTGCCTAACCAACTTTTTCGTTCTTTTGAGCAACTTCGTAAGTTTTGATTGAGCGTTTGCCGGTCAAGCGTTTCATAAAGTCATAATATTTTCTTGTAAAGCCGGTTGCTTTTTCTTGTTTTTCTTCAATTGCAAGAAGTTGATCACGAGAATGTGTTCCAACCGGAACGCCTACTGATTTTCTTGTCAACCATTCACCGATTGTTGTGTTTGTCAAAGTAATCCAGCTCATGCCGAACAATGATTTGTGATATTGCTTGCTCAATGTTGTGTTGAACAAGTCAATCAATAATGTTTGGTAGAACAATCTTGAACCTTCCTGAACAAATCTTTCTTTGAATTTAGTTTTTGCACCGTCAACATCGTTACCGTTTGATTTCAACATAACCATGTTGTAGTTATCTGTCATCAAGAACCAAATTGTTGCGGCTAGTGCTGCGGTTTTTGCAATGTTAGAGAGTTCGCTGTTTGAAACGTTTGACATTGTATCAACGTTGAAAGCTTTTAATGTATTATCTGTTACATAATCGTGGAATTGTTTTTTGGTAATTTTACCTTCAACATATTTATCTGCCATATCTTTGATATTATCAACACTCTTTGCTAGAGCTGAAAGTTCATCAGGCTTTTTAGCTGCCGCTTTTGGTGCGCTTTTTGAGAATAATTTTACGACCATTTCTACTGCGTCATTCACCATTTTGTATGGTAAAGATCCATATTTCCAGATGAATTTAAACGGTGCGAGTACAAAGTTTATATATGGTTTAGACCATCTATCTTTAACACCTAGACTGATAGTTTTTTCTGCATCATTTGTATGTTTTGAAGCTATAGCTTTATATTTGTCTGCAAGTATTTTAAAACCGTTGTCTTCAAGAGCTTTTGTTATTTTATCAAATTCTTCTTGCGGTAGTTTATAATCTTCAATTTGTGTTAATTTGTTGTAATGTTTTGTGAAAAATCCTGAGAAGGACTTCCAAGCGTTGTCGACTGCGCTAATTTTTCTTGCTCCTTTTATAGCAAAACCGCCGGCAATAATAGTTCCTACTGCTTTCATAATTGTGTTGAATGAAAGTAGAGGTTTTTGTTCTTTTGATTTGTCAGCTTTTTTGTTTTCAGAAGCTTTGAAAGACATATCAGGTTTGATTTGAGCTTCTGGTGCGTTGTTTTTAGTATTTTCTTTTCTTGCTTGTTCTGGAGTTAATCTTGTGATATGTTTGCCGTTGATTACACGAGAGAAAGCTTCTGTTGTAAGTGTTGTCAACGCAGTCATCATCATAATTCCCATTTTAGAATTGTTGATGTATTTGTTTAACGCACCGAGTGTAACTAGTGTGATGTATGCGTTAAAACCAATTCTTGCCATTTCCTGTTTAAATCTTACTTTTTGTTCGTGAGTTGCAGAATTTTTGTCATCATCCATCATTCTTGACAAATTGTAAGCATCGTTAGCCAAGAAAATTGCAGGTGGTAAGCCTGAAACAAGTCTGTTTAAAGAACGTTCATGTTTTGTATCATAGTTTCCTGTTTTAGGGTCAAACATTTTTACTGAACGTTCAAACATTTTAGCGGATTTTTCTTCTGCGGTTTTGTCTCTTAGACTATCCATTGTTTCAAACAAGCCTCTTAAAGAGTTTGTTTGTGCATCAACTTTTGATCGTTGTCTTATATTTTTAAAGAAATCTTTTTGTAATGTGTTTTGCGCCCAACCTTTGAATGGTTTGATTTTACCAATTAATTCAACAGAGCCGTTTAGAATATCTGCCGGTAAAACTTTAAACGGATAAATCAATCCATCCCAGATTAATTGAGGAATTGTCTTTTTTTTGAAAGAGATATTATCGCCGTCTATTTTAACCATTTCGTTGGTCAAATTTGAATCTTTTACGTGGTTCAACAATTCTTCACCGATAGAAGATTTAATCGGTTTTCCTAATTTGTCTTGCGTAATTCCCATGTGTTCTCGTGAAAATTGCAAAAACTCGTTAATGCTATATTTGCCTGCTTCTTTGTAGCGAGGAGCAAATCTTAGAGCTAATCCTGTTGCTAAAAGTGCGCCTACTGTATAAAGTAGCGGTTTGATTTTATCATCTTTTTTAGCGGTTTTTGCCGGTTGTTTAGTCGGTTGATTTGCTCCACTAAAAGAAAGACCTTTAAAAGATAAATCATTTAGATTACTTTTTAAAGGTCTCTCGTTTATTAAATTTTTTGACATGAACTCGGAAGATAGAGGAACACGAGTTGGAGATAACTCTCCTAGTGCTTTATGTCGTTGTTTAACAGTGTCATACGTTAATCTTCCTACTATCATATTTTTAGTCCTTCCCGACATGTATTTTTTACTGAACATAAAATTTTGACAAGTCCATGATTACAAAAAATTTACAATATTTCATAATTAAATATTCTTAATCACTTCAAGAACTAGTGACTTAAATTTTACTTTAGCTTTGTTGGCTGCGTCAATTACTTCTTCGTGAGAAAGTTTTCCACTTGTTTCTGAACTTGCGGCGTTTGTAATGCAACTTATGCCCAAAACATTTAAACCGCAATAATTTGCGACAATTGCTTCCGGAACAGTTGACATTCCTACTGCATCTCCACCTAATTTTCTAATCATTTTGATTTCGGCAGGAGTTTCATAACTAGGGCCTGAATTTGCCCAATATACACCTTCTTGCAGGGTTATTCCTAATTTAACGGCACATTTTTCAGCCAATTCAATTAAATTTTTCTTGTAAACTTCTGTCATATCAGGAAATCTTTCGCCCAAATTGTTGTCATTTGGACCAATAAGAGGGTTTGAACCCATGTGGTTAATATGGTCTGTAATCAACATTAAATCTGCCGGTTTGTAGCTTTCGTTTACTGCTCCGGCTGCATTAGTCAAGATTAGAGTTTTAATTCCTAATGCCTTCATAATCTTTACGGGATAAGTTATTTCCTGCATAGAATGACCTTCATAATAATGATTTCTTCCTTGCATCATAACAACATTTTTGTTGTTGATTTTTGCAAAAACCAATCTTCCTTTATGTCCTTGAACAGTGGATTTTATAAAATTTGGAATATCATTATAGGATACTGCAATATCACAATATTCATCAGCTAATTCTCCCAAACCGGAACCTAAAATAATTCCGATTTCTGGTTTGAAGTTATTTGTTTTTCCATTAATAAATGCGACACTGTTCTCCATAATTAACCCCTTTTTTCTAGTGATTTTTCAAATAATAATATGATTTTTTACATAAAATGGCACAAGTATTCACTTGTGCCATAAAAAATTTATCTTAACCTACTAATCTATCTTCATCAGCTTCTGCTGCTTTTACCATAATGGCATGTTCAACAGGATTTTCTTTTTTGTAAGTAGTGTCAAAATTTTCTTCAAAATTGAAATCGTCGTGAGCTTTTTTAGCTTGGTTTTCGTCTACTAGTTTTTTAGCTAATTCAGCAATTTCATACACCAATTTATATCTGTTATCAGTGTTATCGTTTAAGTCCCACGCAATTTTAATTATTTGATCCATCATAAGTTAATAAACCTCACTTTTACATTATATATTTATAGTATAATACAAAAAATATTTTGGCAAGTAGCAAAAAATCATGAGTTGTTGTATAATCGTGATATGAAAATTTTCAGCGGAATACATAAATATGTTTTGATAGAATTTGCAATATGGTTCTTTATTTTGTGTATTGCGGTTACAGGAATTAGGATACATAATTATAACAAGGAAAAATCACTAGTAACTTATCAAATATTTATGCCTGATGTTGATGGTTTGGTTGTTGGCTCGCCTGTAAAATTTATGGGGGTTCAAGTCGGATATATCGAAAAAATTCGTATTGTTCGAGAAGATGTTTATGTAAAAATTGTTATAACGGATAAAGGTGTAACTTTACCGAAAGGTTCTGTTGCTACAGTAGAATTTAACGGTATGGGCGGTTCAAAATCGTTGGAAGTTTATCCTCCATCACAAGAGAGTTTAGCTATTAATAAATTAATTGTCGTGCAACCTCCTACAAGACTTAATGACGCAATGGGGTTGTTAAGTGAAATGTTTGATAAAATAGGTTCAATTACTACGAGAATGTCTGTTTTTGCTAAAGAAACAGGTATGGATGAAGGCGACACCGGAATTAATTTGGATGAAATTCAATCAAATATGAACATTTTTGATACAATGATGAAAGAAGTTTCTGATATTAAGAATAAAGGAGTTGAAAATGAACAAAGAAAAAGTGAGAATAATCAATAATCCTGTTGTACTTTTAAATTTGTGTACTATGCGTGACAAAGATACTGACAGTCAAGGGGTTAGAATTGCGACAAGAAAAATTACAAGGTGTCTTTTATATGAAGCTGCAAAAAATTTGCCACTTGTAGATAAAGAAGTTACAACTCCTCTAACAACATTTACTGCAAAAACTGTTGATCCAAATATAAACTTAATTATTTCTCCAATTTTGCGAGCAGGCTTAATTTTTACGGATGAAGCAATTGATATTTTACCGCAAGCTTGTATTAGGCATATTGGAATGTACAGGGATGAAAAGACATTAAAGCCGGTTTGGTATTACAATAAAGTTCCTATGGATGCTCCAAATCCTGAAAACTTCTATATATATATTACAGATCCAATGCTTGCAACAGGAAATTCCTTAATCGAGGCGATAAAATTGTATGCTGACAAAGGTATTCCAATTGATAATATTAAGGTTATTTGTATAATTGCAGCACCTCAAGGTATTGAAAATATTCAAAAACATTATCCAGATATCGAAATTATTACTGCGGCAGTTGATGATCATTTGAATGAAAAAGGATATATTGTTCCTGGCATGGGCGATGCTGGAGATAGAATTTTTAATACGTAAGGAGATATATACGTACTTGTTTAGGAGCAAAGCCTGTATTAAAAGCAGCAGCTTTAAGTGAAAAGTGAAAAGACCATATCGCTATGAATAAGTGAATAGTGAGTGGTAAATGGTGAGTAGACTGTATTAATGAAAATGTTTTCCTCCCTGATGAGGGAGGTTAGGTGGGTGCTATCCCGTAAGAGAATATTTATATTATAAGCTTTCACCCATCTGCCCTTCGGGCATCTTCCCTATGACAAATAGGGAAGAACTTGGGCAACTACTTGAAAAACAATAAAAAATTTGTTAAAATAGAGATGTTAACAGAGAACAGAGAGGAATTTTTTATGGAAAAGAATTTATTTAAGCTCATCGGGGGGGGGCAATAGTCTAAAACCCTCTCATAATCATGGTCTGCACCTGTTTTTAAGACGCTTAGCCGCCTTCACTCTTGCAGAGGTCTTAATCACTCTCGGTATAATAGGTGTTGTTGCCGCAATGACTATGCCGACGTTGATTAATAATATCAATAACAAAGCAAATATTAATAAATTAAAAAGGGAGTATTCTCTTTTTCAGCAGGCATTTCAACAGATTGCAGCAGATAATGATTTGGAATTTAAAAATGCTGTAGCAGATTGCCCAGATAGTACAAAGCACGCTTGTTTAAAAGATATTTTTAAATCGAAATTAAAAACAGTTGCAGATTGTGATAGTAACGATGGTGACAATTTAGGTAAATGTTTTGTGCAAGATAAGGATGCCAAAAAGTTAAATGGAGAGTCAGTTCCATTGTATGCTGGTTATTTTAACCAAAACACAACTTCCGGTTTGGTTTTGGACGATGGAGCATCTGCTGCAATATGGTTGGATGCAATGGATTGTACAAACGCTCTTAGCAGTGTAAAACAGCGTTGTGGTTGGTTTGTTATTGATGTAAATGGTCCTCAAAAAAGACCTAATACATGGGGAAAGGATTTGTTTTTGTTTTTTCTTTACGCAGATCAAATAATGCCAGCTGATGAAAATACAACGGATTATGCCAATTACAGGGATGATTGTGAAACCGGTACAAACTATGGTTTGACTTGCGCAAGTAAGTATTTATTTAAGTAATTAAGAGAAAATCGTATTTGTAAAAAATGTTTATAAAATTAAACCAAAATCTTAACTTCACCGACTTTTTGGTTGTGCAAAGTTTTAATGTCCAAATCCATTGGAATATCTGCCCAATGCAAATTTTTTAATGTTTGACAAACAACTAATTCTCTTGCTTTCATATCGCAATCAGAAATTTTTACGACAAAAGCTTCTTCGGATTTTGTATTAACAACGATACACAAGCCACCTGCGCCAACTTTTGCAACAATGTTTTGAGAATTTTCGATAATTTTTGTATCAGTTCTGTCTTCGCCTCCGATAATGTATGGGTGGTTTAAGAACGCATTTTTGATTTTTTCATATTTGGGATTGCAAAACAAGTTCAAATACCCATGCAACATATTAGTTAATGGCATTGAAACAATCGGAACTCCGCAACCATCAGTCGTTATGGGATATTCTTTAGGAACTTTACACAATTCGTAAATTTTTGATTTGATAGCTTTTTGTAAAGGATGTTCCGGGCTGTCATACGTTGCCAAATCCCATTCTTTCATCTTACACAAACCCAACATCATAACGTGTTTGCCTGAACAATTGTTTTGCAAAGGATGTTCAGATAAACCGTTTAATATCATTTTTGTTTGTTCGGTTTTTGATAAAGGTTTGTGTAATCCGCATTTTAAGTAGCTTTCATCTAATCCTATTTTTTTTAGAAGAAGTTCGGCTGTTTTAACATGGATTTCTTCGCCAGCGTGGGATGCGCAACAAATTGCGATTTCTTCTTCAGTCATTTCATAGAATTTATCCATTCCATAATCTATTAAAAGGCTTGCTTGTAACGGTTTTGCACAGGAACGGAGGTAAAATGGATAGTTTTTTGCATCTCCTGTAAAATCAAATGCTTTATTTTTGTTTGCAAGTACAATAAAGCCATAATGTTCTTGATCTACAAGTCCATCTCGTTCATATTCTATTAATAATTCCGGTTCTGTGTTATTGTTGACCATTTCTCTTTACCAATTCTAATAATTGAAGCATTTTGCGTTTAAGTTTAAGATTTTCGTCTTTAAGTTTTGCAATTTCCTCTTCATATTTTTGGTTTTCATTAGAGAAAGTTGTTTCCGGTTTTGGAACAGTATTATAGTCAAGAATAAAACGTTTTTTTGCTTCTTCTTTCAATTGAAGAACTGCTTTCAAATCTCCTTCTGAAACATAACCTAATTGAACAAGAATTTCTCCAAATTTTTTCGGGTCATCTGAACTTTCTTCATCTCTGTGGGCAAGGATTGCTTTTTGTAATTGGTCTACGGTTAAACTCCCTTTTTGTTTGAAATATTCGCCAACTCTAAATTTTCCTGCAATATAACCTGCCATTGCATGGATTTCTTTAGAGTCAGGAACTTTAATAAAGTTTTGTTCAAGACAAAGTTCATAATATTTTGCAACTTCTTCCATTGACAAGAAAGTATTTACAGAAATTTCAATCATGCTATATTCATTTGCGCAACCTTGAAGGAAATTGTAAATATTGTTGTCAAGTCCGCATTTATGTTCCATCAGTTCTGTTTTACCCTTGAATGTAAGAGTTGGAACAAATGCTGAAAAGATATCTTGTTTGTGATCTCTCAAAAAATCTTCGCAATTATAATCTTGCATTTCTTTTGCGAGTTTCAAATAAATAACTTGTTTAATCCAAAGTGGAATGTTTAAAACTTTTTCCAAAAATAATTCAAAAATGTTCTTTCTCAAATCAACCTCTCAATAAATCCTATGTGTTTTTAATTATAACATACTTCTCATTTTTATTCAAGTTCTAAATACTTCTATTTTATCCCCCAAAAGACGGATTAAAAACTTCTGCTTTGTGGTATTGATTTATATTTGTAAAAATTGTATTATAAAAATACGAAATAGGAGAACTTTATATATGGAAACTGAAATGAAGAAAAAGATTTCAATTGCAGCAATTGCAGGTGTGGGCATACTTACAACAATAAAACTTGCCATTATATATTATAATGCAAACTTTAACCCTTATGCACTTTCAAGTTTTTGTTCTGTAAACGAATTTATTGATTGTGATGGGATTGCCAAAACTCCGGAAGCACAGTTTTTAGGAATTCCTCTTGCATATTGGGGAATGTTCTATTACGCTTTTGTTTTCTTGATGTTATTTGCGCCAAAACTGAAAAATATAAAATTATTAAAATTTTTGGAAGTATTCAAAAATCCGATGGACTATATTGCATCATTAGGTTTGTTTGCTTTTATAGTTTCAATGGTCTTATTGTCATTGAGTTTGTTTGATATCAAAAAACTTTGCGTTCTCTGTGCATTTACATATATTTTAAATCTGGCAATCGGTTGTATTGCAACAGATTTTAAAAATGGAGGATTTATTCATTCCATTAAACAAAGTGTACAAGATTTTCTTGATGCAATTAAAATTAAAAAATATTTAATCGCTTTTATTGCCGTTATGGCTGTGGCTGTCGGATTTTTAACTTATACAAGAGTTAGTTTTAAGTTTGCTCCACAAGTAAAAAGGCAGATGGAATTTAAGGAATTTAGACATAAGAAAAATCAATTTGCGGTAAAAGGTAATTTGTTAGGCGATGAAAATGCAAAAGTTACTGTTTATGTATATTCTGATTATCAATGTCCGATTTGTCCCGTTCACAACGTTATGATGCACAAATTGGCTAAAGAAATGAAGAATATCAAGATTATTCACAAAAATCTGCCACTTGATACAAATTGTAATGCTTATTTACAAGCTCCTTTTCATCAAGGTTCTTGTATAGATGCGCAATATTCTGTTGCAGCGGAAAAACAGGGTAAGTTATGGGAAATGAATGAAATTTTATTTGAGAAAAAACCTCAAACCGAAGAAGAAATTCTTAAACTTGTTGCAAACAAAGGTTTTGATACTGATAAGTTGCAAGAAGATGCAAATAGCTTAGAAACATTGTCAGAAATTAAAAATGATATTGATTATGCCTATAAACACGGTATTAACGGTACTCCGTCAACAATGATTAATGGAAATGTTTATGTTGGCGTAAAAACTTATAATGAGTTTAAAGATTGGGTAAAAGAGTATGGAGCAGAAGAAAGATAAAATAGTTCTACATGCTTGTTGCGCAATTTGTTCAGGATATCCTGTGTCTTTTTTACAAGATGCAGGATATCAGGTTATAGTATATTTTTATAATCCAAATATTTATCCCGATAATGAATATCAAAAAAGATTAGAGGCAGAAAGAACTTTGTGCAAACATTTTGGGTGTGAATTAGTTGAGGCAGATTATTGCCCAAATGAATTTTATGAGGTGGCAATAGGATTAGAAAACGAGCCGGAACGTGGCAAAAGATGTGATAAGTGTTTTGAACTTCGTTTGAAAAAGGCAGCAGAGTTTGCCAAATCAAGAGGAATTGAAAAATTTACAACTTCAATTGTTATAAGTCCGCACAAAAATTTTCAAAAACTTTCTGAAATTGGAGAAAAAATTGCACAAGATGAAGGTTTAAATTTTCTTGCAGTTGATTTTAAAAAGAAAGATGGTTTTTTGAAAACAAATAAAATTTCCCGTGAACTCGAGTTATATAGGCAAAATTACTGCGGTTGTAAATTTAGTTTAAGATAAATCATATATTTACACTATGATTTATCTCAAAAATGTTATATAATGAGATAAAAAGCTTGATTTGTGGAATAAAATAATTAAAGAGAGAGAAAAAAGGATAAAAGTATGAATAACAAGTTTATTTGGACATTAGCATTATTACTTGCAGCAAGCTCAATGAGTGCGTTTGCAGTTGGAGTTGATAAGTTGCAACCTCTTGATGACGCATCAAGAAGTTCTAGCTATCAAAACGCAGTTAAATCCGATATTCAAAAAGCAAAAGCAAAACAAGATGCAGTTGAAACATCTCAGTCTGGAGGAAGTGTCGATTTTAATAGTATTAATACTAAAACAGTTTATTACCCGTATGCTACAACTAAAAGTATTGCAGCTAAATACAAAATGGGTAATTATTCAGGTTGTATGCAAGAATGCTATTCTTTGTTAAAAAAACAGCCAAATAATGCAATTGCACATTATTATTTAGCAATGGTTTTTACTCATCTTAATATGAAAGATAAAGCGGTTGAAGAATATAATAAAGTTATAAGTATTCATCCAAACCAATATTTGGTTGATTATGCCACAAAAGGGCGAGATTGCTTGACAGATGGGCCGGCATGTCATCCGCAAGAACAAAAAGAAGTTGAACAACTTGATGATTTAGATAAATTTATTAGAGCGCCTTATGGCAATGGTTTGTCTCCGGAATTGAATAACGAGGTTCGTCAAAAACAACTTAATAATATTCAAGAAACAATTAACAAAAAAGACAACCTTGAAAATCGAGATATCCAAAGAATTAAAAAATTTGATAGTAACAAAACAGAAGCAGAAGAAACAATTAAAATTGCACAAGTGTCTGATGATGAAGTTTTGAAAGCTATTAATACATTGAAGGAAGCCGGTGTAAATGTTTCTGTGCAAACTTCAGCTACAGAAAATCCTTATGCAGCGATGGCTCAATATCAGGATCCAAGAGTTGCAGAAATGAGTATGTTGTTAGGTAATAATAATAACAATAACAACAATAGTATGATGAATATGATACCTATGTTGATGAGCCAAGCTCAAAAAGGTGAAAATATTGATCCTCGAATTATGCAAACTATGATGATGGATTCTATGATGTCAGGTTTTAATAACTTGAATAATAACAACAATAATAATTACTAATATATGGATTTAGATTACAAAAAAGCTAGAGAAAAATTGTTGACAGGTTTTGTTAAAGACTGTCAGCAATTTTTCGTTAAAAATGGATGCGTGTTGGAAGATGCTTATCTTCATTTTCTTCAAGGCGATTTGGAATATGCGAAAAAACAGTTTTCTTTAATAGAAGATGTTAATATCAGAGCGCATTGGGCTTTGTTTGAAATTTCTTTAATAGAAGGCGAAATACAAGAATATCCGTCATATTTTGAGTTGAGAAATTTTTTAGAAATTGACTTGAATATTTTAATAACTTACTGTATGGGAACTTTTGTTGAAAAAATAATCAGATATTCTGATTTTATGTACACAATTAATCCGGAAGTCCATAAATTTATTGGCAGAGTGTTATATAACAACAATTTGAAAGAACAAGGGATGTTCTTTTTAAACCGTGCAAAAAGTTATTTTTATCATGATCCAGAACTACATTATCTGTTAGCTTGTATTTATTACCAAGACAAAGATTACACAAAAGCTAAAAAATCTGTAGAGGATTGTTTGCATATTTTACCGGACTATTTCCCTGCGAGAAATATGAAGCAAAAATTAAATGAGAATAATTTGTAGATTTTAATTGTTCGTGATACACTTATTTTACAAAATACTTTAAGTAGGAGAAAATTTTTTATGATTATAATTATGGAGCGTAATGCGACCAAAGTTCAAATACAGCGTGTCATTGATTTTTTGAAAGATAACGGATTTGATATAAGATTTAATCAAGGTCAAGTTCATACCGTAATTGATGCTATTGGCGATAAAACAACTGTTACACCCGGTAGGGTTGCGGCTTTTGACGGGGTAAAAGAAATTAAAGTTATCAGAGAACCTTTTAGATTGGCATCTCGTGATAGAAAACCTGATGATACGGTTATTGAGTTTTCTAATGGAGTAAAAATCGGAGGAAACAATAAACCGGTAATGATGGTTGGACCTTGTTCAGTTGAAGAAGATTATGATGGTTTGTTGCAAACTGCACTTGCGGCGAAAGAAATGGGTTGTGAATTTTTGCGTGGCGGTGCATTCAAACCGAGAACTTCTCCTTATGATTTTCAAGGTTACGGTGAAAAGGCTTTAAAATATTTGAAAAGAGCTAGTGAAGAAACAGGCTTGTTGACAGTTTCAGAAGTTATGGATGCTTCGGATTTGGATATGATGTGCGAATACGTTGATGTTTTGCAAATCGGAGCAAGAAATGTTCAAAACTTCAAACTTTTGCATGCAGTAGGTAGATGTAGAAAACCTGTTATTTTGAAACGTGGTCTGGCAAGCACGATAAGAGAATTTTTGTTGGCAGCAGAACATATTTTGTATAATGGTAACCCTAACGTAATTCTTTGTGAAAGGGGAATTAGAAGTTTTGACAGTGCGTTTACTCGTAACGTTATGGATATTGCATCAATTCCGGTTATCAAAAAATATTCGCATTTACCTATAATTGTTGACCCTAGCCACGGGACAGGACAAAGATATTTGATTGAGCCTATGGCAAAAGCAGGGTTGGTTGTAGGTGCTGATGGTGTGATGATAGAAATTCACCACGATCCGGAAAATGCTTTGTCTGATGGAAAACAAAGTTTGCCATTGCCTATGTTTAAAGAGGTTATGGGTAGAATTAACAAGTTTAATGAAAGTTTGCACTACGAAAAAACTTGCCTTTCAGCTAACGTCGAAGCTTAGATGCAAAGTCTGTATCAGAAAAAGCAATAAGGTGATAGGGCTTAGGATGTTTAGTGAAAAGTGAAAAGCCAGTATCGTTAAAGTTATTACCATCTCTCTTTGTGAGATAAAGTGAACCATAGTAAGTAATGTAGAATGCTTATTCCTCCAACGTTTTATCCGTTTCTTTGGAAAAATCCTGCTATTTCTTTATGTGGGAAGAATTTTACAACTGGGCGACCATGTGGGCAAGTATATGGCATTTTGGTTGTGCGCCATTTTTTTACAATCTCTTGCATTTGCCAAGTTGATAATTTTTGACCGGCTTTTACAGAGGCTTTGCACGCAGTTGTAATCAAGATATGTTCTTCAAGTCTATCAATATTACCTTCAATATTCGCTAAAATATCTGCCAAAATTTCTTTTGGGTTTACTTTTGCAATCATTTGTGGAACTTTTCTGAAAATAAGTTCGTTTTCTTTCAAAAATTCTATTCCAAATCCGAATTTTTCAAACTTGTCGATATTTTCTTTTATTAATTCGGCTTCCGTGCTAGAAACCGGTACTACATCAGATACAAACAACATTTGAGATACTATATTTTTTTCTGCCATAAGTTTTTCATAAATATATCTTTCTTCTGCAATGTGCTGGTCGATAATTTCAAGCCCATCTTCTTTTTCAACCAAAATATATGTGTTTTTGTACTGTCCGATAATATTTTCTTCCGGTTCTGGCTCCTTTTCTACAGGCACAAAAAACTGACGTTGTTCTGTTTTTTCTTCTTTTTGTTGAGAAAAATTTTCTTCTTCCTCTTGCATAAGTTTGTTGGAAACATAAATTGTGTCATCTTTTTTGTCAAAATATATTTCGCCAGAACTTTCCAATTTCGGCTGAACAAAATCAACTACGTTACTTTGTTGAACCGGTTGCGGAGTAAAACTTTGAGGGTCAAAACTTCTTGCTGACTGGCGTTCTATATAATTTGTTAAACCCGCCTGAATTGATGCGAAAATAAAGTTGAAAACTTGGTTTGTATTTTTGTAGCGGACTTCTTTTTTTGTCGGGTGAACATTTACATCCACATCAGCCGGAGGAAGTTCTAAGTTTAGCACTACAAAAGGGTATTTCCCATTTGCGATTAAACTTTTGTATGCAGTGTCAATCGCTTTTTGGAATACCGGACATTTTACTGTTCTTCCGTTGATATAGATGTGATATCCTTTTTTGCTTGAACGAGTGTAGTTTGGTGTACTTACGTATCCGCTAATTTTCATTCCTGCGAGTTGGTCTGTTTTTAAAACTTCTTTTAGATTTGAAATTATGTCTGTAGAATATACTTCCTTAATTGTTTGTAAAAGATTGTTCTGTCCTGACGTTTTTAAAACAATTTTTCCATTCTTCTTCAATTCAAAAGAACATTCAGGGTGAGCCAATGCGATTGATTGAACAAGTTCTTGTATGTATGAAAATTCCGTATTTGAGCTTTTTAAAAACTTCAAACGAGCAGGGATATTGTAAAACAAATCTCTGATATCCATAATTGTTCCGATTGCGCAACCGGTTTCAACTTGCTTAACTTCGGAGTTTTCGCATTTTACTTTTGTACCTGTGTCAAAATCTGCAGTTCTTGTCGTACAAGTTAGTTTTGAAATTGAAATTATACTAGATAAAGCTTCTCCCCTAAATCCAAGAGTGTGAATATTGAACAAATCTTCATCTGTTGCGATTTTGCTTGTTGCATGTTTGGAAAAAGCAAGCATTATATCATCAGGATAAATTCCGCAACCGTTGTCTGCAACCCTGATATCTCTGCAATCATTGTTGATTTCGATACTGATTTTTGTTGCACCTGCATCAACAGAGTTTTCGGTTAATTCCTTTACTACAGATGAAGGACGTTCTATTACTTCACCTGCTGCAATTTGGTTAATTAAGTGTTTTGAAAGTTGTTTTATCCTCGCCATAATAATAAATCCCTCAATCCTTTTATCAATCTACATCAAACACAAATTCATCTAAATGTTTGATTACAAATTTGAAACATTTCTGTAAGATGATAGGGCAATAGGACGATAAGCCGGTAAGGCATTTTATAGATAGGGAGATTAAGGACTTGGCAAGAGTTAGAACAAATACAAAATTAAAACCGTCGAAGAAAGCTGATTTGCAGGTAGTTAAACCTGTCAAAACAACCAGATACAGTGATATTGATTTGAACAACTGGAAAGCTTATGATCACGTTAAAACTGATACTTTGTGGGAATTTCCTACAAGATTGAAAGAAGGCGGTCATTCTAACGAATATCACGGGAACTATATTCCTCAAATCGCCCAACAATTGTACGAAAGATTTACAAAGAAAAATGATGTGGTGCTAGATTTGTTCTTTGGTTCTGGTACATCAGGAATTGAAGCTATTAATATGGGTAGACGTTGTATTGGTGTTGAATTGAAAGATGAATTAGCTGAAAGTGTTTCTCAAAAATTCACTCCAAAACAATTGGTTACAGATGTTCGTATTATCTGTGCAGATTCTGCTTCAGAAGAAATGAGAGAAAAAGTTCAAGCAAGTTTAGATATTATGCGTGAAGAAAAAGCTCAATTCTTAATCCTTCATCCTCCTTATGATGATATTATCAAGTTTTCTGATAAAAAAGAAGACTTGTCTAACTGTGCATCTACAGAAGATTTTTACGATTTGTTTGCTAAGGTTGCTAAAAATGGCTATGATATGCTAGAAAAAGGCCGTTTTGCAGCTCTAATCATTGGCGATAGTTATAAAAATTCAGAAGTTCAGCCTCTTGGTTTTGAATGTATGGCTCGTATGATGGCTTTAGGGTTCAAATTGAAAGGTATTATCGTAAAAGATATTCAAGGTAACGAACGAGCTAAAGGGAAAACCGCAAACTTGTGGAGATACAGGGCTTTAGCCGGCGGGTTCTTTATCTTTAAACACGAATACGTTATGATTTTTGAAAAGAAATAGATACTACGTATGTAGCCCTCTGCGACAGTATTGGTTCATACTTCATATGTTGGTATAATGTCCTACTACGTATGTAGCCCTCTGCGACAGTATTGGTTCATACTTCATATGTTGGTGTAATATGGGTTCAAGTTTGTCGTTCGGCTCTACTAATCCGACAATGTAATTAATATTTATTACCTTTGTAACATATCGTAAATAATTATTGCTTATTTATTGGTTTAATTTATAATTAGACCGATGAACACTATCTCTGTAAATAATTCATATGCCCATCAATCTTTTGGAACTGTTCCGGTAAAGACAGTTTCAAAGCATCGTGTTAGGAATTACAATCGTGATATTTCTAAGGCCGATAAAACCAAAGCATTGATTGGCTCTACTGTTGGAACTGTTTTGCCAATTTTATTTATGATGAAAAAACAAGAAGTAAAAAATCCTTTGAAACTTAAATATGGGATGTGGGATATGATAGGAGTTTCTGCTTGCTCTATTATTGGTGGTGTTGGGGCAGGTTTGATTGCTGAAGATAAAAATGTTCAAAAAAATAGATTGAAAGAAGGTTTGTTTCAGTTTATGAACGCATCTATTCCAACTTGGATTGTTGGAGGTGTGGTAAGCCTTTGTGAAAATAGTGAAAAATATAATAATAAAAGAAATAAGATTTTGTCAGTAGTTGGCGGACTTTTGGTTGGAATGTACGGTGCTGCCGCATTGTCAAATGTAGTTACAGATCCAAAAGACAAGTATCCGGATAGAAAACTGACGTTTAAAGATGCCTTAGCAAATATTGATGACGGAATTGGAGCTTTAGCATTAGCCAAAATTCCTATAGTTGAAAAATTAAATATAGGAAGATTTTTGCCAATAATTTATGCAGCTTGTGGCTATAGAGCAGGTCAAAGTAACTAGTAATACTTGGTATTTTTAAATAGTTTTTGCAATTCTTTTCATTAATTCATTCCAGTTTTCTTTTTCGCCTAATCTGAAAAGTTTTACGCTATCATACCAATCGCAATGCGACAAATCCATGTGCCATCTCCAATTGTAATTGTAAGGTAAAAGTATTATGCAGGGTTTACCCATTGCACCGGCAAGATGTGCCAAAGATGAATCGCTTGAAATCACAAGGTCGACGTTTTCTAACGCCCCTGCCGTATATGAAAAATCTTTAAAATCCTTGCTCAAATCTGTTATATCGTACTTATTGGCAAGTTTGGTAAATTCTTCTGCTCCCTCAAAAGTTTGGGCAGAATAGATTTTGGTATTAGGTAATTCAAATAGTGGTGCAAAAGCCTCTACGTTTATAACTCTGTCGGTTTCGTAATAAGTGTTTCCTTGCCATTTTATTGCGATTTTAAATTTATTATTATTAAAATATTTTTCTTTAAAATATTGGATTTTATCAGGAGTTGCGCTCAAATATTTGTTGTGTTGCATAAAAATTTCGTCATTTTTTAAGCCCAAAACATACGGAATGCTTAAAAAAGGAATATGTACATCAAAATCGGTTTTGTTTTCTTCATAAAATAAATCCATAACTTCAACGTCAGGGAAATTATCTCTAAATAGCTGTGACAACTCTTTTTGCGGTTTGATTAAAAGTTTTTTGCATCTTTTTTGGAGGGTTGGAATATATCTTGCAAACATAATCATATCGCCAAATCCGGCTTCATAGTATGTGTAAAGCGTTTTGTTCGATATATCTTCACCTTGCCAAAGTGGAGCTTTTTGCATTAAGTGTGGATAAGTAACTTCTTGCGAAGTTATTGCAGTTCCTCTGCAAAGCCTGTTTTCAAAGTATTTTGTACCTGTTTCATAGTTTTTGGTTCTGAAATAGCCGAGTGAAAGAAAATATAAAACCTCTTTGTCATTTGGGTTGATTTCTAGGCATTTTTTGAAATATTCGATAGCTTTTTCCGGTGAGTTTAAAAACAAATAAAGGCTTGCTAAATTAAAACAGGCTTTTTCTGATTTCGGATTAAGCTCAAGTGCCTTTAGGTACGCTTTTTCAGATTTTTTATACTCTATATTATTTTTATATGCCAATGCAAGAATAAAATATATTTCAAATCCGCAATGAACTTCCTCACAAGCTTTTTCAAGAACTTTTATTTCTGTTTCATAGTCTTGTTTATATTCATAAACTCTTGCTAAGTTTTCATAAAAATAAGCATCTTTTTTTATTGACAAAGCTTTTAGGATAAATTTTTCAGCAATATCTAATTCTTTTTTAGTTAATTTGATTAGTCCCAAAAGATTGTAAACTTGTGCATTTTCAGGTTCTTTATCTAAAATCTCTCTATAAATTTTTTCCGCCTCATCAAGTTTGCCTTGGGAGTGTAATTTAAACGCAGTATTGAACATAGTTGGATTTTAGTGGAAAATTAGAAGGATTGCAAGATTTAAGTGAAACGTGAGAAGTGAAACGTGAAAAGACCGTTACAGGTGCTATCGCACCAAAATTAATTAACGAGCGAAGCGAGCGAAATGGACTTTTCACTTCTCACGTTTCACCTTTCACTTTTATAAAAATCTCCTTCAAATAAAGGATAACATTTTAATAAAAATAGTATATTTTAATAATGTACATCAAGGGCATGCCCAAAATAAAATAAGCATGCCGTAAAAGTGACAATATTACAAAATATTAACCAAACTTGAAGAAATGTAAAATCACCGCAAACCATGTCATCATCATGGTTTTCAGGATAAAAAATAGTAGGAGGAAGGTTTGAAAATAAAAAAGTTGTCTACTATTGATGTATAGGGTACAATTAATACTATATTCAACTTCTTGTAAAGGTAGGATGATTATTTATGCAAGACACGGTTAGAGAGAATCTTTTACAAATACAGGAAGATATCGCACCTTATAAACCGAATATTATCGCAGTTACAAAGTATTTTGACGAAAAAGCTATGATTGAAGCTTATAACGCAGGACTTAGAAATTTTGCCGAATCAAGAGCGGTTGAGGCGGTTGAAAAAATCGAAAACCTGCCGGCGGAAGTTAGAAATAACTCAAAGTTCCATTTTATCGGGCATCTTCAAACTAATAAGGTAAAAAAAGTAGTTCCGATATTTGATTATATTCATTCCGTTGATTCGTTAAAACTTGCAAAGGCAATTGCAGATGAAGCGAAACTTTTTGGGAAAGTTCAAAATATTCTTCTTCAAGTTAATAATGCGAACGAAGAGCAAAAATTTGGATTTTCTAAAAAAGAAATCTTTGAAGTTTTTCCTTCAATCAAAGAACTATCTTCTGTAAGCATTGCAGGTATTATGAATATGGCTCCTCTCGGTGCGTCAGAAGAAGAATTGAACAGACTTTTTGAGGATGTATTTAATATTAAAAAAGAGCTTGAACAAAGATTTGATTGCGAGTTGAAAGAATTATCCATGGGGATGAGTCAGGATTACAAAATAGCGGTAAAACACGGCGCAACGATGTTAAGAATTGGTAGAAAATTATTTATAAAGTAAGATAAACGGAGGAAAAACGGTGGCAGTAGTTACAGACAAAATTAAATCAGTAGTAGATTTTTTAGTAAAAGGTTTTGAACCAAGAGAAACAATTTTTGATGAAATGGCTCAAGAAGCAGACGAAGATTATCAAGTACAAGACAATTTGGCAATTGATCCAGCTTATTCATATCAACCGGTTGTAGAAAAACCAAGCGAATTGAAAGTTGTTAATCACCCAAGCTTTAACAAAGGTTATGAAGTTAAAGTTATGGAACCTAGATCTTTTGAAGATGCTGCAACTATTGTTCAACATCTTAGAAATAGAAAAACTATCGTTTTAAACCTTCATCTTTTAGATAAAGAACAATCTCAAAGAACAATCGACTTCGTATGTGGCGCAGCTCACGCTCTTGATGGCAAACCACAAAAAGTTGGCGATTTAGTATTTGTATTTACTCCAAGCAACGTTACTTTGTCTGTTGACGTTACTGCGAACCAAAATAAATTTAATGACTCATTGTGGAGAGCTCCTTTACAATAACTTTCATCCACAAAAGAGTTACTAATATGAGAAAGAGAGAGATAGTTGAATTGAGGCACACCCCCCGTGCCTCTTTTTTTGTGCTACGCACGTAGCCTACTGTGGCAACATTGGTTCTTATTTTGTATATTAGTGGAGAGTTTAGTTACACTCCACTTGCATTTCCCTTCCCTATATTGAGGGAAGGGTTTGGGATGGGTGCTATCCCGTAATGGATTTAACGTTACAATAGCTAATTTATCTCAATTATTAAGAAATGTAAAAACAAATTTAAAATAGGCTTAAATCCAGATATAATGCCTCTATGCTATGCTATGCTATGCTATGTGGCGCACTGTGTCAACTTTTTTGACTTTTGTTTTTTAATAAACATGTAGGCGAATTAAAATTAGGAAGGTTGAAAAATGCAAATAGGAGCAATAGGCAATTATTCTACTGGTATGTTACAAATTTCAAATAACAAATTAAGCCCCGTGCAAAGTTTTATGTCAAAACAAGAAAATAATACGGAAAAAGGAAAATCTTTAAATACTACAAAATATATTGCTGGTGCAACTGTGTTAACAGCTCTTGCTACTATTGGAATATATGCTTTGACGAAAAAATCTTCGAAAGTTTCATTAAAAAATAAAGGTGACATTGTAGAAAAATTTATTAGCCCGTTTTCTGGAACTAAACAAAAGCTAATAAAAGATAGAAATAATTTAAATTTAAAAGAACGTATTTCATATTTTGAAAATGGAAAAGAAGAATGGCACAGTTATTATGATAGTAGTATTAAAGGTAAGGACGAAGACAGGCTTTTAAAAGAAGTTCTATTCAATAAAGATGGAGAGCTTCGTTTGGAAACATTGTATTCTAAACCCGGAATAAAATATAAAGATATTTGCTATATTTCAAGTGATGAGGCTCAGAAGATAGGGAGAAAAATAGCAACAGGTACTAAATATTATCCAAATGGAAAACCTCGTTTTAAATTTGCTCACATTTCAGGAATGTCTACGGGGCTTGCTCGCTTGTTGGATACAAATGGTAATGTTATAAAAGAAAGATTTTTAACAGGCAATTATATAATTGATGGTAAAGTATTCAAGCCGTCTGATTTTAGTTTCTAGTTTAGATTTGTTAATTCGATGATGTACTTGCTCCTAGTCTAAAATTATGTTATAAATTAGCTATGAAAAAGTTCGCAATTTGCTACAATCAGGAAATTTCTCATTCAGTTGAGGTTAAGGATAAATTGAACAAAATTCTTTCTGCAAAAGGAATTGATGCAGAGGTTTTGAATATTGATAACTTGAAAGATGGCTTTGATTTTGTTTTTGTAATTGGTGGTGATGGAACGATTTTAAAGTCAGCAAGGTTTTATGCAAAATACAAAACTCCGGTTTTTGGTATAAATTTAGGTCGCTTAGGTTTTTTATCTCAATCATCTAAGGAAGAAATTGAAGTGTCTGTTGAAAAAATATTGAACGGAGATTTTCTTATTCAAGATAGAATTATGCTCGAAAGTGGCGAATATACTGCTCTTAATGACTTTGTAATAAAAGGTTGTGATTTAGGCAGAACATCAAGGTTTTCGCTCAAAATCAACGGAAAATTTGTTTGTGATTATTTGGCAGATGGAATTATTATTTCAACGCCGACAGGTTCTACTGCTTATGGATTATCAGCCGGTGGCCCTGTTTTATCTCCGATGTTGAAAGCGTTTGTAATAGTTCCGATTTGTCCGCATACATTGACGGCAAGACCAATCGTAGTTCCTGATTGCGAAGAAATCTCTGTTTGTACAGACAAAAAAATGCAATATGTTTTGTCAACAGATGGACAGGAACTTTATGAGTTTGATAGTGAAGTGAAAATAAAAAAATCTCAATATAGTGCGAAATTAGCATTGTTGGAAGGAACAGAATTTTATTCTATTTTGCAAAATAAGTTACACTGGGCAATGCCACCGGCTTATGAAAAATATTAACTTTTGTTTATAATTTGCAAATATTTTCTTGTACTTTTTGCCTATTTAAAATAGTATGTTAGTATATTATAAAGATAGATAATTATACATTATATAAAAGAGGTAAAAATAGTGGAAAATTTCGTATCAGATATCTTTGCGAAAAAAGATGAATCAACAGGTAATGACCAAGTTCAAAGACCACCTGTAAACCCAACTAAGATTAAAGTTATCGGTGTTGGCGGTGGCGGCGGAAACGCTGTTAACCGAATGATTAAAGCAGGTCTTTCAGGTGTTGAATTTTGGCTAATGAATACAGATTTGCAAGTTTTGGAATATGGTCAAACCAAAAACAGAATCCAATTAGGCTCAAAATCTACATCTGGTTTAGGTGCTGGTGGTGATCCTTCAGTTGGTGAAAAAGCTGCTGAAGAAGCTCAACAAGAAATCACAGAAGCATTAGATGGTGCTGATATGGTATTTATTACTGCAGGTATGGGTGGCGGAACCGGTACCGGTGCAGCTCCTGTAGTCGCTAAAATTGCTAAAGAATTAGGGATTTTGACAATTGCAGTTGTTACAAAACCTTTCAGTTGGGAAGGTAAGAAAAGACAAAATCAAGCTAATCAAGGTTTGGAAAAACTTAGAGAAGCGGTTGATGCAGTGATTGTAGTTCCTAACGATAAATTGTTGCAAGTTGTTGATAGACAAGTATCTTTGACAGAAGCATTTATTATTGTTGACGAAGTTCTATTAAGAGGTGTTCAAGGTATTTCTGATATTATCACAGTTCCTGGACTTATTAACGTTGACTTCGCTGATGTTAAATGTGTTATGCAAGCATCAGGTTCAGCACTTATGGGTATTGGTCGTGGTCAAGGTGAAGGCAGAGCTGTTAAAGCTGCTGAAATTGCTATCAATTCTCAATTGCTTGAATCTTCAATCAACGGTGCAACTGGTGTAATTGTTAATATTACAGGTGGACCAGATATGACATTGCACGAAATCTCAGATGCTGCAAATATTATCCACGATGCAGTTAATGATGATGCAACTGTTATTATTGGAACAGCAGTTAACGAAAATATTCAAGGTGAAATTCAAATTACTGTTATTGCTACAGGATTTGAAATGAAAAATCAAAAACCGGAAGAAAAAACAGAGGTTAAACAATTGAGTGCATCTGATTTCTTTGCAAATACATTCAATAATTCAACAACTTCTAATACAACACTTTCTTCTCAGCCACAACCTGCTAGAAGAAGTTCAATGCCGGATGTTTCTCCGAGCTTTACAAATATTGAAATCCCGGACTTTTTGAAAAAATAGTTCACACAAATAAGGAAGTATGGAAAATTTAAAAGGAACGATTTATGGTCGTTCCTTTTTTATTATTACAAATTGTAAACTTTTGAAAACGCTTGTTGGGTGCGAGTTATTTGGAATTGAAATTTAAAAAATATATATTTTGTATCAATTTTATTATTCAAAATGTGTTTATAAAAGCATAGGGGATATTTAATCACTTACATTATTTATTCGAAAGTTCTACTGATATATTGATATCAGGTAGGCTAAATTTGTAATACGAAAACGAGATACGAGGAAAAGGGGATTAGAATTATGGAAATGAGAATTGATGGACAAAATGGGAAACGTAGTCAAACAACAAATTTGAAACAACATAAAAAAACTCACAAAAAATTAGAAGTTGGACAAACTTTGGCACAACCAACAGGTGATCCAAAGTTGAGAGAAAAATTTGAAACACCGACTTTTTCTCAACCAACTGCAACAACTCCTGTTCAAACTTCAACATCTGATGCAATTGCTCAATTGAATAAAGAACAAGAAAACAAAGCTCAACAAGAAAAATTGGCAAAACAAGAAAGACAACTAAAAATTGACCAAGAAAAAATTCAAAAAAGAATTGCGGATGATGAAAAGAAACTTGCTAAAAAAGAAAAAGAATTGGCTGGTTTAGATAGAGAAAAACATCCTAAAAGAGCCGAAAAATTAGAAGAACAAATTAATTCAGGTAAAAAATATTTGGAACAACATAAGACAAAAGCAAATGAAATTGCTCAAAAATTGTCAGATGTAAATACAAAACAAGCAAGTTTGCCTTTGTCAACAAGACCTTTATCAAAAGAGGCTCAAGCCGCTCTTGATATGGCTCATAAGGCAGAAAAAGCTAGTGCAAGTGTTAAAACTTCACCGGAAATTATTGATAGAAATTTAGGTATTGCAAAAGAAGAATCTTCTGTTTCAAAATATTTTAGAGAATTAGAAGCAAGTTCGGCAAAAGCGGGTACTAATGCTAATGCAATTGAAATTCCTGAAATTGCAGAAACAGGTAAGAAACCATATGTTGGACCTCAAACAGTTACACGTGAAGCAACTGATTTTGAACGTCTAATACTTGAACCAGTTTCAACTGAACCTGCAGCTGCAACCCAAAGTGCTACATCAGGAGCAACTCCGGGATTAAAACCAGAAGCAGAAACTGCAGCAAAAGAATCAAAAGGAATTTGGGGTTCTATTAAAAATGCATTTAAAGGTAAAAAAGGCAAAGCTGCAATTGCAGTTGGTGCGGCAGCTTTGGTTGGTGCAGGTCTATATGCCGTATTTGGAGGCAATGATGACAAAAAAGCTGAAGAAGTAAAACCGGAAGTTCAACAAGAAGAAAATCCTGTTACTCCAGCACTTACAGATAGCACTGATGTAGAAATCGTTGAAGAAAGTGATGTTTCAGGTAATCCTGAAGAAAATGCTGCTGCAACAGATGCAAATAAGGCAACTCCAGTTCCAGTCGGAGTTCCAGAAAAAGCTGATACTACAAAGGTTGCAGAAAAAGATAGTGCAAAAACCGGTGAAGCAAATAACGTAGTCGCTATTCCTGCAGAGGAAAAAGCAAAAGAAGCGCAAGAGGAAAAAGAAATCGCCGAAGCAGACAAAGCAGACGAAGCTCAAGCCGCAAGTAAAACAGAAAAATCTGATAAGGCAGACAAAACAGAACAAGTAACAGAACAAGAAATTAAAGAATATGTTGCTAAGAAAGCTGATAATTACTGGAAATATGCTAAGCGTGAATTAATCGCAGAGCATCAAGGTGATGCAAATTACAAACCAACAGACAAAGAAGTTTACGACAGAATGATTAAAATTATGGAAAGAAACGGTGTTGCTTTTGCGAAAGACGGTATTCATACAAACCCAATGTTGAAAATTGGAGATAAAGTAAAAGTTGCATTTGATGACGTTGCTGCATAAGAAACAGTAAAAATAATAACAAACAAAAAGAACAGGCTCATCACCTGTTCTTTTTTATTATTTGTGCGAGAACAATACATCAATATATGATGTATGAACTAACAACACTAGTCATCAGCGTGGCCAGCAGTTCCAAGAACGTCACGCATTTTGTGCATAACCATTTCTTTAACAGCTGTTCTACCAGGTCCCATGTATTCACGTGGGTCGAATTTTTCAGGATGTTCAACGAAAAATTCTCTGATAGTTGAAGTCATAGCCAATCTCAAGTCTGTATCAATGTTGATTTTAGCTACACCGTGTTTAGAAGCGTAGTTAAGCATATCTTCTGGAACACCTTGAGCGTTAGGCAATTGACCACCAAATTTATTACATTTAGCAACAAATTCAGCAGGAACTGATGAAGAACCGTGCAATACTAATGGATAGTCAGGGAAACCAGCATCTTCTAAAGCTTTTTTGATTTCAGCAAGTCTTTCGAAGTCTAATTTAGCTTCGCCAGAGAATTTGTAAGCACCGTGAGAAGTTCCGATAGCAACTGCCAAAGAATCGCAACCAGTTTCTTTTACAAATCTAACTGCTTCAGCTGGATCTGTGTAAGTTGAATCTTTAGCGTGAACTTTTACGTCATCTTCAACACCAGCTAATTTACCAAGTTCTGCTTCAACAGAAACGCCGTGTTTGTGAGCGTAGTCAACAACTTCTTTAGTTACTCTGATGTTTTCTTCTAGTGGGAATCTAGAACCATCAATCATAACAGATGAGAAACCACCGTCGATACAAGCTTTACAAATTTCAAAATCAGCACCGTGATCTAAGTGTAAAGCGATAGGAACTGTAGTTGTAGCTAGAGCAGCTTCAACCAATTTGATTAAGTAAGTTTGGTTAGCGTATTTCCTAGCACCTGCTGATACTTGCAAGATGATTGGTGATCTAGTTTCTTCAGCAGCTTCTGCAATACCTTGCAAAATTTCCATGTTGTTAACGTTGTAAGCACCGATAGCATATTTGCCAGCTAATGCTTTTTTGAACATTTCGCCTGTTCCAACTAATTTTCTTTCACTCATTTGAGTTCTCCTTCTTTCTGTATGTATTTCTACAACGCTTGTAGTAATTAGTCTTAATATCACCATGTAGATTACAACAAACAAAAAAACGGCGCAAGTGTAAAGAAATATTAATATCGTATATATTATTTTACAAAACCCGAAATCTATTGTTATAATAACCTTTAGAGGGAATTAATGAATAATTAACCTAGCAAAAAAATTTTTGTATAGGTCTTAAAAATGAAATAAGTAAAAATAGTAGGGGTAAAAACCATGTCAATTAGACCAATTTCACCGGTATCATATACGAACGGTTACAATCAGGTAAATTTTGAAGGTAGGAAAAATAGACAAAATAATGAGAATGGGAATAGTTTTTCAAATCCTGTTCATCACAAGTTAGCAGTTCCTCTTGCAGCAACGATATTGGCGATTAATTCAACATCTGTTTCAGCAAAACCATTGGATACTGTTGTATTCGAAGAACCAAATAAAATTGAAATGGTTGATGAAGTAGAGCAATCATCTCAAAAAGTTTTTGCATCAAAAACGTTTGCGCCTAAGTATAGTGCCGGTTTAGGACACTATACTCCACAAGTTAAGTTGATTAATACTAAGGGTGGAGCCGGATTTGATAAAATTGTTTACTCAATGATTTTGAATGATAGAAGCAATCTTGATAGTGAATTGGGTGAAGTAATTGGTATTAATAATTCAAGACTTACTATTATGGGAGATGACGGTTCAAAGGGTAGAACTTTTTCTTCTAAAACATTGAAATTGAAAAAAGATTTTTCTGATGAATTAGCGGTTAGTAAGGAAGAAATTAAATATATTGAAGATGCAATAAATTCTGCAGATAATCACGGTCAAGCTAAGATGTATAACTATAATAAAGGACTTCGTCTTACATATAGAGAACTCCAAAACGTACCGAATGGTGATATTATGAAAGATGCACAACCAATGGTTTCATCATTTGGTCAACTTTGTGCTGATGGTGTATTAGATGGTGACAAAGAAAGGTATATGTTGAGAATTTATTCTCCTGATGGCGCTGGGGAAACTGCTGATGATATGACACTTCAAAAAGATGGATATCCTGAATTGCAAGTTAGGGGAATTTATAGAGACGTTGTTACTATAAATCCTAAAATGGCTAACGAAAAGAATTTTGAATATGGAAAAGTGATGTTGGTTGGTAAAGATAAAAACGGTAAACGAAAAACTTTCTTTATTCAAGATGATGTTTTGACTTCAAAAATTGCTCGTTTCTTTGATCAAAATAAAGTAGATATTTTGAAAGAAGTAGTTGAAAAACAAGAAAGAGATACAAAATATTTAGTTGAAGACGGTATGATAATGCCTATAATTGAATAAATATTACGAATTGTAAATATTTGAAAACATGCTGAAATTGAACGTTTTAGCATGTTTTTACATGAGTAGTGGTAAAAAAGAGAGCTATAAAATGAACAGTTTTAATATAGATAATTCAAATATAAAAATATCTACAGGTGTTAATTCTGGCTTAAAAGCTGCCAACACTACATCTGGCTCTAAGACAGTATCTGTTCAAATGACAGATACTAATAAACTTGCTTTGTTAAAGAAGTTAAATATCACTTTAGATCAGTATAATGCAATTAAAGCGCAAAATCCTAATTTTGATACATTATCACCAGCTGAACAATATGAGATTATTGATAATTTTTCTGTAAAAACACCGACTTTAGTTGAAAGTAAAACAGAAAAACAAGATGCAAAAGTTGAAAAAACTTCTACTTCAACTCCTGAAATTAAAGATATTAAGGCTGAATATAATAAAAAAGATTTGGTCGGCAAGACAGAAATCTGTTATTCAGAAGTTGCAAGAAATATATATATTTATGGTGTAAAAGATAAAGATAAAGTTATTGCAAATGCTCATTCTAAAGAAGAATGGGATAAGCTTTCTGATGAAGAAAAGAAAGCTGAAGTTGAAAAAGTAAAGACTTTTATTAATAGTGACGAAAGATTAAAGAATGTAAAAAATAAATATGATGATAAAGTTCCTGAAAATGCAAAAGAAATTATAATTGATGGCATCATGAGAGCTATTCATGCTGCAAATGCAGAAGGTGTTTCTTTTGTTGATTTTATGAAAAAAGGTGAATATGAAAGAAAAGAATTAATTGAACGACATCTTGTTAATGAAAATAAAATTAATCCTGAAAACTTAAACAAAAACGATAAAGAATACTTAGCTCAATCAAAAATGTTGAATAGTGAAGTTACTAAAGTTGTTGAGAAAAAAACAGGACAAAAATTAGATAATGAGCTTGATACTGGATTGTATGTTAAATATTATAATTTATCAGAAGATGAATTGTTGCATTCTGCATTGAAAGAAAAAGTTAAAAACGGCGAAAAACTAACAGATGTTGAACAAAAACAATATGCAAGATACAACAAAATGATGGCTGAACCAAGCAATCAACAAATTGTTAAGGAAGCAAAAGCCCAAAATATTTTGAAATTAGATAAAGAATTTAATACACTTTCTGCAAAAATTAAAAAAGGGGAAACTTTATCTCCAGAAGAACGAAAAGCGTATAGTATTTTAAAAGAAACATTAAATTCTGAAGAAAATAAAGAGTTAAGAAATTTTGGAAAACTAATGCCGCAACCTCAAACTGATTACGAGAAGAAAGTTGCTGCAGATGTTGAAAATTATAAAGCTCAAACAAAAGAATATGTTCATGGCTCTGATTTAGAGGCTGGTACTGTTATTGCGTATATCGGAAATAAGACGGATGGTATGTCTAAAGCAGAAAAAACTGAATATATTGCACACTTTATCAGATATAACCGTTCATTATCATCTTCAAAGATTTTTGCAAGATATATGAAAGAATGCCCTGAATTAGCTGGTAGGGTTGAAACATTGCTTGCTGCATCTTCAAATTATACAGAAATGGATGCAACGCAGAGAGCTGATTTTAGTAAAGCAAAAGTAAAAGCCGCAAATTCAAATAATCTGTATTTAAAAGCAACTGGTATAAATTCTGCAAATACTGTATCTTATGTATTAGCAAAACCAGAATATAGCAGTGCAAAATTTGATGAAATGAAGTTAGAAAACGCTGAATCTAACGCCCAAATCAATGATACAGAAGTTTTGAAAAATACAACTTCAGCCAACGCAACCATTCACGATGCGGAAACTGCGGTAAAAGCTCAAGCTTGTATTACTAATAGTGATTATTTTAATGATGAAGTTGCTATAGATACAGCAAATAAGGCAAGAGATTTCGTAAAAGGTGCGCAAGCAAGAGTCTTGAATATGACTACTGATAAAAATGCTGCAGCTGCTAAATATGTTGCAGAAAACGATATTATCAGGACATTGCATGCTGATGCACAAGCCGAAGCCTTTGATGGAACATATAACAGTATAAATAAACATTTTAAAGGCGCAGAAGCTGATAAATATTCTCAGTCATTAACTTCTCAAATAAAAGGTCTTGATGCAAAAGCTCAGGTTGAAGTATATAATTCTGTATCAGGTTCCAGAAATGTCACAAATTCGGTAAATAATTTTACAAATCCGATTCAGTATCAAGGTGTCAAAAACTTGTCTGAGAACACTCAACAAGTATACAATTACTTATCTATGCTTTCTAGTGATGGAAAACCTATATCTAGAGATGTTGTGGTAAAAATGTTTCAAAAATTGGAATTAAATGAACAAAGAGATTTTTTGAAAAGTTTGTCTCCTCAACAGGTTGCACAAATCCCAATATCTGTTTGTAATTCATTCCCTGAATTGATTGAAACTTTTGTTGATATGGGTAAAGGCGTTGAAATTATTCAGCAATGCAATATTGGAACAGGTAACAAAACAATTCAATTAATGGCTAAGAGTAAAGGCACTGCAAAAAAACAATTTAATGATTGGGCTGCAAATCATACTGATAGGTTAGCAAAATGTACCTATGATGCTATGGTTGAATCCGGTGCAATTAAGATAAATAAAAATAAAGCTTTTACTTACAAAGGTTAATTCATAAACAAGGACGTATTCTCGCATAAATCAGGTAAGAATTTGTAGGAAAGCAAGCCTCTGAATATTTTCAGAGGTTTGTATTAGTGCGGTACTTGATTTTTGACTATTTTTATATTCTAATGAAAATACAGTGATGCGAAAGCGTTGCGAGTCCAATTGAAAGAAGACAATTTTAAATTGCCTGAAAAAAATATAAAATTAGCGAAATATGCAGGTTTTTGCTACGGTGTTAAAAGAGCCGTCGAAACCGTTAAAAAATTAAAAGCCGAAAACCCAAACAAAAATGTGTTTGTTCTTGGGGAACTTATTCATAATACACAGGTTATTCATGAACTTGAGAAATTAGGGATTAAAACTTTGACCGAAATTCCTGAGCATGGTGATGGGATTTGTGTTATCAGAAGTCATGGTGAAAGTCCTGAAGTTATTGAAAAAATTAAACAAGCAGGATTTGAACCTGTGGATTTGACGTGTCTTGACGTTAAAAAAGTTCAACAAAAAGCCATTGAATTAGCAAAAGAAGATTACTTTGTTGTAGTTGTTGGAAAGTCTGAACATCCTGAAGTTATTGCGATTAAGGCAAATGCAAAATTGTATAGTGATAATGTTGTTGTGGCTGCATCTGTTGAACAATTAAAAGAATATGAAGCTCAAATTAAAGCACACAAACGAGTTGGGGTTGTAGTTCAAACTACTCAAAGAATTTCGACTTTGACAAGCATTGTTGATTATTTGATTTCTGTTGCAAAAGAGGTCCATGTTGCAAATACGATTTGTAAAAGTACTTCAATGCGCCAATCTGAAGCTAAAGAATTAGCTAAAGAAAGTGATTTGGTAATTGTTGTTGGCTCTAAAAAGAGCGCAAATACAACTCACTTGGCAGAAATTCTAAAAGATATCACAAAAACAATTCATATTGAAAATGATGATGAGTTGGATTTGTATAAAGATTTGATTGAAAAATCAAAAAATATCTCAATAACTGCCGGAGCATCAACTCCGCAAAATGTTATTGAAAGAGTGGAAAAGCGGATTAGATGCAAAGATGCGTAGTCCGTTACAAAAGGAATTACTATTAGTCGTCATTCTGAAGGCAATAGTAATTTGAATCCGAATAATCCCCATTAATTTATTAAAGAGGATTTTTCGCTAGGCGCTCAAGATGACGAAATTAGCGAAGGGAAAAGTTCAAAGTATGGTGGAGAATTGTTCCACCGATAAAATAAAATTTATCTTAAGAAAGGAAAATAAATAAAAATGACACAAACATTAGACAAAATGGATGAATTTGAAAGATTATTAGAAGAATCTTTCTCAAAATCTTATTCTGTAGCCGATATAGTTGAAGGTACAGTTTTGAAAAAAGAAAGCGATGGATACTTGGTTAGCGTAAAAGGTGCTAAAACAGAAGCATTCTTGCCTAACAAAGAAATATCTTCTTCTGATAATGCTGATGCTATGGACATTGGAGAAGAAAGAGAATTTTACGTATTGAAAGAAGAAAACGACGAAGACGGTATGGTTCTTTCTCTAAAAAGACTTGCTTACGCTCAAGCTTGGGCTCAACTTAACGATGCAAAAACACAAGGTGATACAATTCTTGCTAAAGTTGTTTCAATCGTTAAAGGCGGTGTTTTAGTTGATGTTGCTGATTTGAAAGGTTTCATTCCATCATCTCAATTGAGAACCGGTACTCCATTTGACGGTTTGATTGATACAAAAATCGAAGTTAAAGTTTTAGAAGCAGATCCTAAGAAAAACAAACTTATCCTATCTCAAAGACAAGCTGTTGCAGAACAAAGAGATCAGGTTGTTGATAATATTTTGTCAGAACTAGAAGAAGGACAAGTTGTTAAAGGTGAAGTTGTAAGAATTGCTGATTTTGGCGCTTTTGTTGACATCAACGGTATTGATGGTTTGTTACCTATTTCTGAAATTTCTTGGTCAAGAATTAAACACCCATCTGACGTAATTTCTTTGGGCGAAACTATTGAAGTTAAAATCATCAAAATTGATAATGAATTAAAAAGAATTTCATTGTCACTAAAAAGAATGGGTGAAGATCCTTGGCAACAAATTGAAGGTCAATTTGAAGAAGGTCAAGTAATCAAAGGAACTGTTAATAAAGTTACCGGATTTGGCGCATTTATCAATATTTTCCCTGGAGTAGAAGCATTATTACCTGTTTCTGAAATGAGCAACGAAAACGTAAATCCATTTAACCAATTCAAAGTTGGTGACAGTGTTGAAGTTCTTATTAAGAAATTCACTCCACAAGAACACAGAATTGCTTTGAGCATCAAGGATATTAACAAAGATGCTGAATAAGTAATTGTTTAAAATACTAAAAAGACCACTCTTTTAAATGGGTGGTCTTTTTTTGTTGTTAAAATTTTTTGCGATATTATTTTGTTATTCTCCAAAATAATTTTTTAAACCTACTGCAAGTTTTTTGTTCTTACACAATTTTTTTAATTTAGAAATTGCACGGTTCTCGATTTGGCGAATACGCTCTCTTGAAACACCGTATTGTGAGCCGATTTCATCAAGAGTTTTCTTTGAGCCGTTGTTATCTAATCCATAGCGTAAAATCAAAACGTCACGTTCTTTGGGACTAAGTTGGTTTAGCATCTTTCTGATATCTTCAAATAAATTTTCTTGAGAAACTCTGTTATCAGGAGCGATAGAATCTTCATCAACTAAGAAATCGGCAATTTTAGAAGAATCTTCTGATGAACTTGCCGGAGTTTCCATGCTTATTGTTGATTGAGCTGATTTTACGATTGCAGATAGTTTATTAACCGGAACTCCCAATCTGTACGCAATTTCTTGTTTTGTAGGAGTGTGTCCGAGTTCTGTTGTCAAATCTATTGTTGCTCGGCGAATTTTTCCTAAAGATTCAATCATGTGGATAGGAAGTCTGATAATCCTTGCTTTGTCTGCGATTGCACGAGTTATAGATTGCTGAATCCACCATGTTGCATAAGTTGAAAATTTGTATCCTTTGGTGTAATCAAATCTACCGGCTGCTTTCATCAAGCCCATATTGCCTTCTTGGATTAAGTCAAGGAACGAAAGCCCACGACCTATATATTTTTTTGCAATACTTACAACAAGACGAAGATTTGCGTTAACAAGTAAATTTTTTGAAAACTCGTCGTGGTCTTCATAAATTTTTTTTGCTAAATCAAGTTCTTGTTCATGTGAAAGTAGTGGAATTTTTCCGATTTGTTGCAAATAAATTTTTACACTGTCATCAGAGTTTACTGTTGAGAGATTTTCCTGTACTTTCGGATCTTCAACGGTTTCCAAAACATCTTCGTCATCTTCTTCCAAATCATGAAAATTTACATTTTCATCGGATATTTCATCTGTAAGTAAGCCGTATTTTTCAAGTTCTTTTTTCATTTCTCTCTCCTGATATGCAAATACAAATTGTTGTGTTTATTATAGTTAATTTTTTAGTTTTTGTCTAACTGTTTCGAAAATGATTGCGCTTAATGCGTTTGAAACGTTAAGAGAGTTAAAATCCTTAAACATCGGAATTTTTACTATAAAATCGGAAAGTTTAAGTAGTGATTTTGACACTCCGGCGTGTTCTGCTCCCATAATTATTGCGCAGTTCATGTCTTTGTAATTAACATCATAATAATTATCTTTCGCACTTGCGTCTGCCGCAACTACCCACCAGTCGGAATTTTTTAATTTTTGAACTGCATTTACCAAACTGTTAACTTTTATAATCGGAATATGATTGATTGCGCCTACACTTGTTTTTTCAACTGTAGCGTTCACCTGCACATTTCTTCTTGAAGGAATAATAATTCCGGCAACACCTGCGCAAACACAAGTTCTGATAATTGAACCTAAATTATGCGAATCTTCTACTCCGTCAAGAATTACAAGAGCTGCGTTTTCATATTTTTCTTTATCTAAAAAATCATCCAAATCCATATATTTGATAGGGGAGATTTGAGCGATAATCCCTTGATGGTTATATTCTGCATAAGGTTGGAATTTTTCTTTTGCAACAAATTGAAAAACAATTCCTCTTTCTCTAGCCAATTCTTTGATTTTGTTAAGTTTGTTATCGCTATGAATATTTTTTGAAATAAGTATTTTGTTAATTTCTCTATCGCCTGCGATTAGTGCTTCCATAACGGAATTTTTTCCAAAAATTATATCGTTTGCCATTATTTTGCTCCTATCGCTGAAACTTCAAGCATTCTGTCAATACATTTCAAAGCTTTTGATGCTATTTCTGTATCAACTGTAATTTCATGTTCTTCTCTATCAAGAGCATTATAAATATCTGTTAAAGTGTGCCATTTCATATTCGGGCAAATTACGTTATCTTTTATAAGATAAAATTCTTTTTCAGGATAATCTCTTTTTAATCTGTCGACAACCCCTTTTTCTGTCGCAATAATAAATTCTTTTTTGTCGCTTTGAGCTGCAAACTTCATAATACCGGTGGTTGAACCAACATAATCAGCCATTGCAACAACTGATTGGTGGCATTCTGGATGAGCAAGAACGAGTGCATTCGGGTATCTTTTTCTAGCCTCTGTAACGTCATTTGGTCTGATTTGAACGTGTGTTGGGCAGAAACCAGTGTATGTATTAACTTTAACATTGCCGAGCTGAGATTCTACCCATTTACCCAAATATGTGTCTGGCAGGAATAAAATTTCATCAGCTTTCAAGCTATCAACGATTTTGACGGCATTTGAGCTTGTACAGCAAATATCACATTCTGATTTAACTTCTGCAGTTGAATTAATATAACATACAGTCGGCATTTTAGGATATTTGCTTTTAAATTCTCTTAATTGATCCAATGTAATCATGTCTGCCATGCGGCAACCTGATTCCAAACGAGGTAATAAAACTTTTCTGCTAGGATTAAGAATTTTTGCAGTTTGTGCCATGAAATAAACTCCTGCAAAAATTATGATATCCGCATTTGTTTTTGCTGCCATTTGACTTAAATACAAAGAGTCGCCAACATAATCAGCAACTTCATCAATTTCGACATTTTGGTAGCAATGTGCCAATATAACGGCGTTTTTTTCTTTTTTTAATTTATTAATTTTTTCTATTAGCTCGTTCATTAATGTAAACTCTCCTACATTTAGTGTAAATTTATGTTAATATTGCAATCTTTATAAAATATATTGTATAATAAAAAAGTAAGTGAGTAAATAAGTAAGAAAAAGAAATTATGGATTTAAACAACATTTTATCACAATTAGGAATGGGGCAGAAGGAATCTGTGTACCTTTCAGTCACTCCAGGGGTAGGTTTGGAGCTTATTCAATTAGATATAGCAAGCCGTTCTGTAAAAAATTATGCTTTCCGCCCTTTGGAATATAATGAAGCTGTTCGTGAAATTGCGAATATGGAAGAATTTAAAAACGCTATATCGGAACTGTTTGCAGAATTAGGAGTTCCGGCTAAAAGTAGCGTAGTTTTGAACTTGCCGATGGTTTTGTTCGGAAGTACAACTTTGCCATTGTTATTAGGTGATGATGGTGTTACAGAGGCTTTGACTTCGGAAGTTGAGCAGTCTTATATATTTAAAAGATATGAACCTGTTATCAGTTGGACAGATGCAACTGGAACTCAATCAGGTGATACAAGAAAATTGTTTTATTCTGCTATTCAGAAGAATGTTATTGAAGATGTTAAAAACGCATTGACAGAATTGGGCTATACTTTAGCCGGTGTAGAAATGTCATTGACTTCTATTTTGAAAGCATTGGCTTTTTCTGGTTTGGCAGAAGAGCAAATGAAAGAAAATGTTTCTTGGAATTTGATGTTAATTTCTCAAAACGGCTATTCAATTTGTTCGTTAATTGGTAAAAATATTATTGATTATTACGAAGAACCTTTGGCTATCAAATCTTTTGAAGGAGATGAAATTTATAATGCAATTAGTGCATCAGCTCAAATTACTTTGATGAGCTATCCTGCAAATTATTTGTACATTGTATCTGAAACAGATATGGTAAGTGCAGAATTATTAGCAAATAGATTGCCGGTTGAAGGTAATGTAAGTTTCTTGGAAAATAATTCGTTTAAAAAACAGGATGTTTTGCCTGTAAGTTTAGAGGTTTTAGAAGAAACGGCGCATAAGATTTCTCTTGAAGCAATTGGTATTGCCGTTGGAAATGCTGTTTCAATGCCTATAAAATTCAGTTTTACTTCATCAAAAGTTGGAGATGTTTCATCTGACGACCCTGATGCTCCGGTGCATGTTGTGTTGGGTTCTACGGAATTTGATATTTCTCCAAATATGGCGACTCGAGTTGCAGCTTTGATTGCGGCAATTGTTTTAGTTCCGACATTGGCAGCCTTTGTTGGTATCCCAATGATACAAAAGTCAAAACAAGCTCAATTGGATGATGTAAATAGCAGGTTGGAACAAACAAATGCTGAAATTAAGAAAATTCAAGATGCTCAAAATAAAACAAATGATTTTGACGTAAACGCTGAAATTAAAAAGGTTTTGGGCAACAACAGATCGAAATTGATGGCTTATACAGCATTGGGAGAATCTGTTCCGAAAAATCTTTGGGTAACTTATTTCGTTGCAAAAGATGATGGTAAAATTGATATTAAAGGTGAAGCTAAGAATGTTGAAGATATTTATTTATTCTTTAGAAATATGAAGGATTCTTTAATTAATACTCAATTAAGACTTCACAAACTTCAAATGAAATCAGATAATGTTGATGATGCGGTTAGTGTTGATCCGACAAAACCTACTGATTATGAATTTGAAATTACTAATATGACAGCATCGGAATTAAATCCTCCGGCTGAAAATGATAATGCTAATCAAGAGCAGCAACAACCTCAAGAAGAAGAAACTAAGCAGAATAAAGGTGGGTTGTTGAATAACAAACCATTATTAAATTTCGGAAAACAAGGAAACTAGGAGAGTAAATCGTGGAAAAATATACTGTGTACTTGAAAAAATTTCAAATAGCCGTTGCAATACTAGCGGTTGCTCTTTTAGTATTCATCGGTGCGTTAGCTAAAACAATTCCGTTGGTCGGAAATATAGTTGAAATTCAAGATAACTATAAAACTCAAAATGCGTCTTTGGCTGATGCAGAAAGAAAATTACAAGAATTGAAAGATGATGCAGCTAAAAAAGAAGCTGAAGATGAAAGCGTTCTAAAAATGTTTTTCAAACCAATTAGTGATGGTTTAGATACAGAAGCTGCGATTTCGGATGAGTTTGGCGAAATTTTGCAAGTAATGAGAGATAACAAAATTAAAGCTCGTTCTGTAAAATATGATTATGACCCTCAAGACGATAACTTTGTAAAAAATGCAGGTGCAAAATACCATGTTTGCCGTGTCACTGCTGAAATGATTGCAAGTTATGGTAACTTTGCAGGTTTCTTGAGAGAACTTTATAAACATGAACACTTTTTGGATATTTCAAGTATTGAAATCTTGCCTTACCAAAAGAATAAAAGAATTTTGTTAGTAAATCTTCAATTTAAGCTATATGCTCAAAAGGATGCGGCAACCGCTGCTGCGGAAGCAGCTGCAGCTGCAGAAGAAGCTAAGGCAAACCAACAACAAGCAGACAGTCAGTCAACTCCACCTTCTCCGCAACCGGCAGATGGCGGTACTTCTCCAGAAGCTGAATAGTGTTATGTGAGTAGCACAAAGTTCAGGGTGACAGTTAAGATGACGTAAATTTCGTTATTTTCAACAATTACACAAATAATTTATAATTAATTCCGAAAAGTTTTTCGGAATTTTTTATGCACGTGGAACAGAACGAAGTTTCAATTGTGTTGTGTCTTGCAAAATCCTTAAAATCAGAACCACATCTACCTCTATGATCATTTGCCAAAAACGGGCAACTGTAAACTCCTTTTGCGGTTAAAATTCTTCCATATTTGCAGTCAAAATCTTGATATTTAACTTCTGAAGGGATTTCAAATGGTTGTTCTTTATCGTAATAGTCATTTATAGTGAAATTATTTTTGTTTGCCTCAAAGCCAATTTTTAAACAAAGTTTTTTAAACTCTTTTAGTAACTCAGATTTGTCCTCGTGATAATAATTTGTGATACATAATAGCGGATTAAAATCGTGTTTAACAAGACTTTTTATTGCAAAGATAGTCTGCCTGTACGCTCCTCGCCCTCTGATATCATCATTTTTTACCTCATCATAATGATCAATACTTAGTTTGAAAATTATTTCATTTGAGCTTTCTTCTTGTACTCGTTTTAAAAATCTAACTTTTTTCTCGTTTAAAAAAGTTCCGTTTGTAAAAATGCAGACATTGGAACGCTTTAGGCATAATCTTAAAATAGAATTGAAATCAGGGTGTGTCATTGGTTCTGCGCCTGTTAAGTATATACATTGAATATTTTCTTTTTTAGTATCAGCAAGAGCCATTTTTACTGCATCTACAGAAATAAAATCTTTAACATTTTTGGTTAAAGGGAAATCTATATAGCAATGTTTGCAGCGTTGATTGCAGTTTTTTGCGGTTAATTCAATAAATAAATTATGTAATTCTATTAGCTGGCATACCGGTGTTTGAAAAATTGCATTTGTCATATAATTTTAACTCCTTTTTTATTTAACATCATTCTACTTTTTAAAAAAGTGAGTTAAATTCTCCGACAGGGTAATTATTTTTTGAAATCGTTGGCTTTTTTATTTTCAAGCCATTTACTCATAATGTAATGCTCATAGCTTAAAGCATAATTGTATAGTGCATTTACCAATACCCTGCCACTTTCAGACTTGCCAACTATAAAAAAATCATTTGATTTGTTTTTTGCAAGCATGATTTCTTTATGTACAATTTTGTCAACGTTATTTTTCGGATTTTTGTTTATAACAAGCTCAATCCAGTCGCATAGAATTTTTGTACCGGTTGCTTTGTTGGAGGTTATGTCATTGTTTCTTGATTGAATATATTTTGAAAATTCGCCTAGTATCATTTTAAATCCTTATTCAAATGGGGTTGTTGCTGCAAAGCAGATTATGTCCGTAATTCCGTTTTTTTCAAATTCTTTTATCATTTCTTCAAAAGTAGAACCGGTTGTACAAATATCGTCAATTAATAATAACGTCTTGTTGTGGTAGTAGCTTTTATCAACCTTGAAAGCTCCTGATAAATTTTTCATTCTTTCTGTTCTTTTTAATTTATATTGCGGTTTTGTGTCCTTAATTCGTTTGATAATATTTGTGTTTAGAGGTTGAGAAGTTATTCTGGAAAGTTCAATTCCCACTAAATTCATGTGATTGTATTTCCGTTTTTTCTCTCTTTTGGGATAAATCGGAACTGGAACTATTTCAAATTCAGAAATTCCCTCTATTTTATTTAGATATTCTGCCATAAATTTTGCTAGATAGTAGGCTAAATCTCTTTGGTCGTGATATTTTAAGCCTCTTATCAATTTTTGCAGATTTTTTGAATAAATTCCGGCACAATAAACTTTTTTCTTCTCCACAATTCTATCAACTCTGATTGGTAAAAAATCCATATCGTCATAGCATTTTGAACACATTTTGACGGCTTCATTAGAGTTTCTGCAAAAATAACATTTCTTTTTATAAATCCAATCGAGTAGTGATAAAAGTTTTTGTATCATAATAAAATTATATAATAAACACCATATTTGAAAAAATTATGAAATATATCCTGTTCTGCGAGAGGTGCTAGGGATGGTTGCTATCCCGTAAGGGAAACATGAAAAACAAAATCAGCACCCACCTAAATCACCTCTCACAAAACGTGACATTTAGTCACCTTTTGTTCGGCAGAGTCTCGCAGGGAGGAATTGAAGTTTACCTGTTATGACGAGGAACGAAGCGACGTAGTAATCGCATTTATATATAATTTATTTTTCAATCTTGAAAAATATTCAAATATATGTTAAAATAGAAACATATATTTGAAAAGGAGTAATTGGGTTATGGAAAAGACATGCAATATTATTAAAAAATCGGGGGGGGGGCAACTCTTAGACTAGCCTATACTTTAGCCGAAGTTGTAATTGTAATGTTAGTTATTGCGGTTGTTGCAGGCGTAAGCATAAAAATTACAAAGGCTAAATTGGATAATATTATTTCATATACTTATTACATGGGGTATTCAACACTTAGAAATGTCACAGGTCAAATGTTAGGTGATTTCAAATCCACTGACGATGATTATATGCAAACTGTGTTTTATAAAAATTTCAATTTATTTAATATGCTATATTCAACTCCTGTTTTTTCCAAAACAGTTTATAGAACACAGGCTCCTCTTACAATGGAGCATAATGGTGGTATGGTAGTGTGGTACGCATCGCAGAGAGGTTATGATTTTGATAGTTTAGATGATATGTATCGAGATTGTTCTTCTCAAGAAAATGGTTGTTTGGGGTTTCAAGGTGATTTAAATATTGGAAAAACTTTGCATTTCTCGGATGGAACAACAGATAATTATAAAAAGTGTTCTGGAAAATATAATTACTACAGAACTTTTACTTCTATTCCTACTCATAAAGGAGAATGTTATAATGATGATTTAGTTTTATTATACCAAAATTTAACTACTTACGATGAAAGAGAATGTAATCATCCTTGTACAAATGATATTTCTCAAGAACCAAACACGGCTCAAAATTGTGGAAGAATATTTGCAGGTGATAAAAATACTGGTTATTATTTTATGTTACCGTATCAGTATAACTATGACTATGATATTTCTGCAGGTATTAGTTTCTGGGATCCACCTTTAGAAAATTATAATTGCTCGAAATTTGCGGGAAAATTTATTTCAGGTACAAAAAAACATTCTTGTTCGGGGCAATACGAGGTTGATAATCTTTTTTTGTGTAAACCTAAGTCAGGTAATATTTATCCTCCATACATAATTACAGAAGAAGACGACACTCCAACCGAAAATGTTTGTTCAAACCAACCGTCAGAGGCAACAATTCGCACAGAATACTGCCAAAATCAGCGAGAATGGCAAGGTTATCCAACTTGTGATTATAACCCCGTTCCTTGTAATCAAGAAGGCTCTCGATGGAGCCAAACTTCTTGTGCTTGTGTACCGGAAACCCCAACTTTACCACGAAAAGGCGCAAATTTCTGCGATAAATTTTTAGATTATACAAATACTAAATCCACTGCCGAAGAATGCAATGGTGATGCAATCGCATCTAATTTAACAGATTTTACAGACAAAAAAGCAGATATCGTATTGAGAAACGGTCTTAAACTATATAATGTTCGTCAAAATCCGGCACCATTACCATTGCTAGCCGGTAATAATCAAGGCGGTTCTTATGAATTGGCAGACGGAACAACTGTAAATGTAAATGAATTTGGATATACAGTATATTTAGATATTGATGGCGAAAAAGGTTCATCCACATTATGGGAAGATGTATTCCCATTCTATATTACAATGACAGGTAAAGTTATTCCATTGTATCATACAGAAGGAGAAAAAGAATACGGAGGAACAAGTCGCCAACATTTGATGACCAGTGTCCAAAAAGAAGTAATCACAACAACCGGTCACCGTCAAGTTTTATGGATAAGGAAAAGTGTTCCATTTAAAGAAAGTGCTTGTACATCGGGCTACATAAATTCAACTACACCATATTGTTCAGGTGTATCATTAGAGCCAACCTGTAATGAAGGTGCTAATGTATGTATCTTGAAATATGTAAGTCCTGTAAAATTTTTCTAATATATTTGGCAAAAAACTATTTCCTTCCCTTTTGAGGGAAGGTTAGGATGGGTGCTATCCCGTAAGGAGAAACCAAAACAATCAGCACCCACCTCATTCCTCCCTCAAAAGGGAGGATGTTTTACCTTGTCATTGTGCACTTGTTGCGCAATCTCTTATAAATATGCTTAGTAGATTTCGTATCTTTGCCTTTTTGCATCTAGTCCGCTTACCTACAACGGTAATTTAATGCAAAATTCTGTTCTGACATTTTCGACACTATTTACGGTAATTTCTCCTCCATGAGATTTTATTATTTGTTGTGATAAATATAATCCTAATCCTGTGCCGATTTTGCGGAATTTTTTCGCAGCAGAATAATATTTATTAAATATTAATTTAACTTCTTTAGGTGGAATTCCCTGTCCGTAATCAATTACCGAAATAGTTATATATCCTGGAATTTCACCTGTTTTTATGTCAATTCTGTCTTTTGTATTGCTATGCGAAATTGCATTGGATATCAAATTTTTTATAACTCTTTCCAATTGCATTGGGTCTGCAGTTACCTTGATATCTCTTGATGGTGTGAAATGAATAGTTATTTTTGAACTGTTCGCAATTGGTTGAGTGCTTACTACAATGTTTGTAATAAAATTGTTAAGCATAATATTTTCTTTTAATAATTTTATGCCGGTTTCTTTAATTTTGTAAGTTTCAAGGATGATTTGTACAAGCTCAACAAGTTCTTGGTTAGATTTTTTCATATTAAGAAGAGCAACTTCTTGTTTGTCGGTAATTTCTCCAAAAGTGCCGTTTAGTAAAAAGTTGATTATATTTGATTCTGCAACGATTGGGACTTTCAAGTCATGGGTTAATGTTGCGACAAAATCCTCTTTTAAAGTTTCGATTTCTCTTTCTGTCGTAACGTCTTTTATCAGGATTACGTAACGCTTTTTGTCATCATCTAGCGAAAGTTTTATTGAGTGCATAATAAAATTATTTGTCGGAGTGTGTTTGATGAAAACATCTTTATTTTTGACGCGTTCAATAGGTGTGTCATCAATTATTTGAATATATTCAAATATATTAGTGCCAATAATATCTTGTCCTTTTGAGCCAAACCATTCAATAATTTGTGGTGTTGCTCGTAAAATATTATGTTTGTCATTGATTATTAAAATCCCGTCAGACAAAGAGTTAATAACAGATTCAAGTAATTTGTTCTGGCGCATTAATTCGTTTTGGTATTCTACAATCATTTTTTCTCTATCGTTAAGAGTTTCTACCATTCGGTTGATACTATCTGTTACGTTTTGATATGTCGGATGATTAATTTCTTCAATTTTTGTTGACAAATTCCCGTAACGAACCGAGTTTACAGTGTTTGTGACCATGCCCAAATAGTCGTTGATTTTTGACCAGCGTTTGTTTGTTTGTCTTGTGATTAAAAACAATATGATAAAAACCAAAATGATGCTTAAATTTAATAAATACCAGAGCATGTGTTTTTCCCCTTCTCTTTTATGGTACAATTATAACAGATAAGGGGCGTTTTGTATATGCTTAAATTACCAAAAACAATAAAAATGGTTATAACAGATTTTGACGGGATTGTTACTGATAATTGCGTTTATATTGCAGATGATGGAAAAATTTCTCGTAAATTGAATTTTAAAGATGTTATGGGATTTTCAATTTTGAGAAAAAATAACTATATGATGGGAATAGTTTCGGGTGAGGGTAATGCTGCAATTGAAATTTTGGCAAAAAAATTTCAAATAGAAGAAGTTCACCAAAATATTCGTATAAAAATTGATGTTTTGAAAAATATTGTTGAAAAATATAATTTAACAAAAGATGAATTTGTTTATATTGGTGATGATACAAATGATTTGGAATGTTTAAATTTTGCGAAATATAAAATTACTGTTCCGCATGCCGTTGACAAAATTAAGGCTGTGGATGGTATTCAAATAACTGAAAATGTTGCAGGAAGTGGCGCTTTTAGAGAGGTGGCAGATTGTTTGGTTGGTTAGAAAAAGTTATTGAAAAGATTAAAAGTTTGAACTGCTCGATTGATAATTACAGAAAAGAAACTGTTATCCAGTCATTGCCGACTTATACGTTTGTTAACCGAGCAAAAGTTTTAATTGAAAAAGGAAGTTTTGATGAAGCGGAAAAGATTTTGTTACAGGCTTTGGAACTTCCTCAAAAAGATGCGCTTGTATATAAATATCTTGGTGCTGTCTATGAAAAACAATTGAAATTGGATAAGTGCGTTGAGGCATATCAACTTTCGGCAGAACTAAATCCGCAAGATAAAGTGATTTGGCAACGATTGGGGTTTGCTTTGGTTTCAATCGGAAAATTTGAAAATGCAGTGAAGGCTTTTGAAAATTCCAATAAAGTTCAAGCCAATAATACCGACACTTTTACAGGTTGGGGCATGGCTTTGATGAAACAAGGAAAATTTGCTGAAGCGCAAGCAAAATTTATTGAGGCTATTAAATATAATAAGTATAATTTTTCGGCGGTTTTCCTTTGTGCAGTAATGGATATCAAACTTGGAATGTACGACAAAGCAGATATGAAATTATCTTTTTTGGCAAATGTTTGCCCGAATGCTAATAATACATTTGAATATGCTAGATTAAAGGCTTTGAGAGATGATTTGGATAGTGCAATTCATTATGCGAAAAAATCTATTGGTTATAATGAAAAGATGATGCCAGCTTATGTTCTTTTAGGACAGCTTTATACTGAAAAATTTGATTTTGAAAATATGTATAATTCTTTTGTTGATGCAGAAAAATTAGGCTTAGGAAACCCTGCTTTGTATTTTGAGTGGGGAAAAAGTTTTGAAAAGTTTAATAAACTTGATGATGCAAAATCTAAGTTGTTAAAAGCTTTTGAAATGGATAGAGAAAGCGTTGAAATTCAATCGTTTTTGGCTCTTTGTTGTGCTGAGAAAAAGGAAGTTGACGAAGCTCAAAATTTGATTGACAAAGTATTAGAAAAAGCACCGAAAGATAGGCTTGCTCCAAAAGTTTCTGCAATTATTGCTTATGAGCGTGGCGAATATCAGTTTGCTTTAGATTATTTTAGGGCAGAAGATGAAAACTTTTTGGGTTCTTATTACATGGCAAAATGCTATGAAGCTCAAAATAATGATACAAAAGTTAAAGATTGTTACGAAAGTGCAATTCGCCTAAATCCTCATTATATAAAAGCATTTGAGGATTATGCCAGATATTTAATTCAGAGAAATGAATTTGCGGAAGCGCAGCGAAAATTGCGAAAAGCTTTGAAAACAGAGCCAGAAAATGTAGTAATGTTAAATTTAATGTTTTATGTAAGCTATATACTTGTCAAAGATAACGTTTGCGAATATAATGTAAAAGAAACAATTTCGTTTGCAAATTCGATTGAAAAAATTGCACCCGAAAAGTTTGAGTACCCTGAACAAAAGCTTGAGTTAGAAAGGCTTTTGGCGGATTCTTCAGAAAGCGAATAAACCTTGAGAAAAATTATTGTCCAAAAATTTGGTGGCACATCTGTTGCTGATACCGAAAAAATAAAGAACGTAGCGAAAATTGTAATTAAAGAAAAACAAAATGGAAATGATGTCGTAGTTGTAGTTTCAGCTATGGGGCATACAACAGACTATCTTGTTAAGATGGCAAAGGATCTTTGTGCAACTCCGTCAGGCAGGGAAATGGATATGTTACTTTCTACCGGAGAAGGTGTTTCCATTGCGCTTTTAGCTATGGCTATTCAGGCTCAAGGTTATGATGCGGTAAGTTTTAACGCTATGCAAGTTGGGATTATGACTGAAAATGTTCATTCAAAAGCTCGGATTGTAGATATTAAAACTGAAAAATTAAAAGAAAATTTAAAAGAAGGTAAAATTATTGTTGTTGCGGGCTTTCAGGGTGTTACTGAAGATGGCGAAATCACCACTTTAGGTAGAGGAGGTTCTGATACTTCTGCAGTTGCACTTGCAGCCGCATTGAATGCTGAAAGATGTGATATTTACACCGATGTTGAAGGTGTTTATACTACTGATCCGAGAGTTGTTCCAAATGCTTCAAGATTAGATGAAATTTCTTATGAGGAAATGTTGGAATTGGCTCATGCTGGTGCAAATGTTTTACATCCGAGAAGTGTAGAAACTGCGAAACAGTTTAATGTGCCAATGCGTGTTAGAAGTAGTTTTAAATTAGACAATTTAGGAACTTTAATTTTAGGAGTGGAAAAAATGGAAATATACAAACCTGTTACTGGTGTTGCTGCGGATTTATCTCAAACAAGGATTGTAGTTTGTGATGTTCCTGACAAACCAGGTGTTGCAGCGAAAATTTTTAGTAGACTTGCAAAAGAAAATATTTCTGTAGATATGATTATCCAATCTTATGCAAGAAAAGTTTCTAACACAAACGATATTGCTTTTACAATTGATTCTGTTGACTTGAACAAAACTGTCGAGGCATTAGAGGCTTTGAAGTCTGAAATTGGTGCTACAGGCGATATTCAGGTTGATGAAAATATTGCAAAAGTTTCAATTGTTGGAGCCGGTATGATTGACAGACCTGGTGTTGCATCTGCAATGTTTGAAACTTTGGCTGAGCAAAATATTAATATTAGGATGATTTCTACAAGTGAAATCAAAATTAGTTGTCTTGTGGATAAGTGTGATGCACAACAAGCCGTAAAAGCTTTGCATAAAGTTTTTGAACTTGAAAGTAATGAAATTGCAGAAGTAAAAGGTGATTTACCTAATGTTTAAGGAATGTTAGGTACAATTATGTTCTCAAATTTCTTTCTTCTGCTTGTTTAACAGCTTTTTTGCCAAAGTTTTCAATGTATGAATTTACTCGATCTTCAACGATTTTGTCATGCTCTTTGGTAGAATTGTAAGTTTTTCCTGAAGCAGAACCGTATGGTGTTATTACTGCATGGTCAAATGTGTATTCGTATGGCTTTCTCCGATTAAATAGAACCCTGTCAATTGTTTTGTCGTTTTCTACTTCCATTAGAATGTATTTTTCTGTTTGGCTCTGATATACGGGCTTTATAGTGACAAAATTCCCCTTTTTGTCTGCAACAAGGTATTGAGGAGAGTCTAAAAGATTTCCGCTTTTCTTTATTTTAGCCCAGTCGTTTTCAATTATTTCACTGAGGTTTTTCATTATTTCAATAGCTTTTTTAGTTATTCCATTTTCTATAATTGGATTTTCTTGCCCTCTTTTCGGTGCTTTTAGTGCTTTTAATTTGAATCGTTCAGTGTATGTGTTTGCGGAAATTGTACTTACTTTCATTGTTATGCCTCCTAAATATTTAAAATACCTAAAAAAATATTTTGCTAGTAAGTTTGGTTATATTATATAACAAAGATTGTTTTAATGCTGTGCCAATATATTAGGTAGGAAGCAATATCGCTACAGAGGGCTACGTGCGTAAAACATAATACCAATATATGAAGTATGGAAAGGTATTGTCACAAAGGGCGGGTTAAGCGGCACGCTTAAAAAAAGAGCCTGTGAAAAACAGGCTCATTGGAATTAAGAATAGCTGGAAGTATGAAAAAGATTTAATAATTATATTAAACGGAATAAGTGTTGTTTTTACAATTGCCCAAGTAGGGAATATACAAAAACCAATAGGATAATATAAAATTATACAATAATGAGCATGCAAAATAGTTTATTTAAAGATAAAAAATATAAACCTACTGAATAAGTGTAAGTTTACCACTTTATAGGAAAACTATTGAGAATACTGCTTTTCAGTTATACTTAACAAAACTTTATCATAGGGGTTGACAAATAAAACGATATGGTTTATAGTAAAAGTGTTAGATGAAGTGTTAAATAAACACTTAATAACAAAAACCTCGAAAGGAGGAACAAAATGATTACAATTAATCCAGTAAAATTGAACACAGTAAAACCTATCTCTTTTGGAGAAGGCAATCTTAATAATATAACCCCGAATGTAGCGATTTTATCGCTACAAAATCCAAATGCGAAAATAAACTTTGAAAACGATTTAAATCGTACTCAAAAAGCTGATATGGTTCAAAATCCGAACATGTTAAAAGCTTTTGGAGCAAAGCTTCGCAAGACTTATAATATACTATTTTCACCTGACTACGACAGAGCAAGCAAAAGCCCGAAACATATTGCTTTCATGGGATAGTTTCGGAAACCTTGCTTTCTAATGTCGACATTACCCCACCCCAAAACTTACAATATAAATAATAAACATGTTGATAAGTCTTTACTATAACGAGAAACAACCTTTCTGATTATTTCGGAAAGGTTGTTTCTTTAAAAATATTGAAAACTATTCTTAGACGTTAGCTCCGCCATCTTGCATTTTTTCAAGAACCTTTTTTGAGCCTTCTTTTTGTTTAGCTAAATCTAGTGCGAAAGTTGTTGCTTCTTGATCTCTGGCAATAGCTTCTTTCAAGCCAGTCATTTCATCAAGTGTAAGGTTAGAAAGTATTGCGCCATCAGAGTTTAAATAGATTTTAAAAATCTTTTGTGACATAAAATCAAAGCCCGGAAGTTTCATTTGAAGGGCATACCATTTGTAGAACTGATGTGCCATATAATATGGATCAATTTGTCCGTTGCGCATTACAAACATTGGTTTTGATTTGAGTGAGAAGCCAGAGTGAGTTACAGTATTTATGTAGAGTGCCTCAATTCCTTCCAGTGGAGTGATTAGTCCTTCTTCTTCTTTGATTACTGAAAGAATTTTGTCTGCATTTTCAAGTCTGATAACTTTAGTACCCTTGCTTTCTATAAAGGCTAAAAGTTTTGATATATCTGAGTTACAACCTTTTATAATGTCAGAAACATTTTTTAGAACTAAGTCTTTGTTTCTTTCGGTTTCTGCGTTCAAGGTCATAGTAACGCCTTTTGATACAACTGTTTTTGATGTTGAATTTGAACTTGATGTTCTTAAATGTCTGCTTAGTCTTTTTGTTAAAGCTTTCTCTTGTTTTTCTAAAAAGTAATATACAATTTTTTGTAAAATATTCATAATGATAGTATATATTATATTTGCATTAATTGTCAAAAATTTTTTCTTGTATTATAATTATTTTATCGAAAAGGAGAGAGGAAATGGAAACATTAACGAAACAAGAGGGATTAATTACAAAAATTATCGGTCCGGTTATTGACGTTGAATTTCAACAAGGTGAGTTGCCGGAAATTTATACAGCCCTTCATATCAGCAAAGATGATGGTTCTTGCGTTGTTGCTGAAGTTCAACAAATGCTTGGCGGAAATAAGGTTAGAACTGTTGCAATGTCATCTACTGATGGTTTGAAAAGGGGCATGAAAGTATTCAATACAAATGAACCTATCAAAATTCCGGTTGGAAAACCTATTTTAGGTAGAATTTTGAATGTAACAGGTGAACCTGTTGATAAAATGGGACCAATCGAAACAGATACATATTTGCCAATTCACAGAGAATCTCCAAAATTGGTAGACCAAAATACAAATATTGAGATTTTAGAAACCGGTATCAAGGCTATTGACTTACTTCAACCTTACCAAAAAGGTGGTAAAATTGGGTTGTTCGGTGGTGCCGGTGTAGGTAAAACCGTTTTGATTATGGAACTTATTCATAACATTGCGATGGAACACTCTGGTGTATCAGTATTTGGTGGTGTTGGAGAAAGAACTCGTGAAGGTAATGACCTTTGGAACGAGATGAAAGAATCTGGCGTAATTGACAAAGTAGCCCTGATTTACGGTCAGATGAACGAACCACCTGGAGCCAGAATGAGAGTTGGTCTTTCTGCTTTGACTGCTGCTGAATATTTCAGAGATTTTTCAAAACAAGATGTACTGCTTTTCGTAGATAATATTTTTAGGTTTACTCAAGCAGGTTCAGAAGTATCAGCTTTGTTAGGTCGTATGCCGTCAGCTGTAGGTTATCAACCGACATTGGCTAATGAAATGGGAGAATTACAAGAAAGAATTACATCTACAAAAGATGGTTCTATTACATCAGTTCAAGCAATTTATGTACCGGCTGATGACTTGACAGACCCTGCTCCGGCTACTACATTTTCTCACCTTGATGCGTCAACTGTATTGTCAAGACAGATTGCATCTTTGGGTATTTATCCGGCAGTAGATCCTTTGGAATCTTCTTCAAGAGTTCTTGATCCGAATATTATTGGAGAAGAACATTACAATACTACAAGACGTGTTCTTGAAATTCTTCAAAAATACAAAGAATTGCAAGATATTATTGCGATTTTGGGTATGGATGAATTGTCAGAAGAAGATAAAGAAACAGTTAACAGAGCAAGAAAAATCCAAAAATTCTTGTCACAACCGTTCTTTGTTGCAGAACAGTTCTCTGGTATTCAAGGTAAATACGTAAAACTTGAGGATACAATCAGAGGCTTTAAAGAAATTATTGAAGGTAAACATGACGATTTGCCGGAACAAGCTTTCTATATGGTTGGTACTATTGAAGAAGCTATCGAAAAGGCAAAAACGTTGAAATAGGTGAATAGTGAGTAGTGAAAGGTGAATAGTTAAAATTAACTGTTTACTTTTCACCTCAGCTATATGAAGGAAATGCTATGCACTTAAAAATAATTACACACGAACGAGTTGTATTTGATGAAGATATAGATGAATTGTACACAAAAACTACTGATGGTGAAATCGGTATTTTGAAAAACCACGTACCTGTTATGGCGGCTTTGGACATTGGTGTAACTAAGGCTATCAAAGCAAATAAGCCTATATATTTTACTACAATGGGCGGAGTTTTGCAGTTTAAAGACGATGAAGCACTAATTCTTACAACGACGGCTGAACGTGGAGATGAGATTGATGTCGCCAGAGCAAAAGAGGCTTTAAGTCGTGCTAAAGCAAGGCTGGAAGACAGTGAAGCTGAAATTGATGCAAAACGAGCGGAAGCTGCAGTTGCAAGAGCTATGGCAAGACTAAAAGCAACATTAAATTCATAATTAAAAAACATCCGGTATTTTTTAATATCGGATGTTTTCATTTTACCATGGGTAATCTTTACTAATTTTCCAACCATCCTTCATAATTACAACAGCACAGGCAGAACCAATCCCACTATGCCCACCAGCGCTTTGTTTGTTGCAACCTCTATGTGATGCCGAACTCATAATATAATCTCTACTTTCATAGTAATGCGGCATTCCTTTTTCATCCAAACTACCAGGATATAAGTTTGATTTGATATCTTTTGTAACATTTTTGTGACTAGCATCAGTTAGAGTGTCGTGGTTAAAAAGGTAGAATGAAAAAATATCTCTCCCCATTTTGTTAGGGCGTTTATTCCCATTAATATCTATCATATAAACAATAAAACCAAGACTAATTCCGGCTGTATCTTTCATCAAAATCATACCATTGGATAAGATATAGCTTTTATCAATTTGAGTATATTTACTTCCATTTAATTGATAATATCCGTGAAAATCATCTGTTGTAATACATTCTGCGCCTTCGCATTTTTTTACGATTTTTAAATATGGAATTAAATATGTTTCATCAAAATCCGCAGAACTTAAAGAATAATCCCATTCATTTATTTCTCCGTTTTCACTTACGGACTTTTGAACAGCCTGAGAAAGCAAGGAATATGCAACTTTCAAACCTTGAACAGTTGCGCTTTTTTGATATTGCGTAATTAAATTCGGCAAGGTTAATGCTGCGATAACACCGATTATTCCCAGTGTTATAAGAACTTCTGCAAGTGTAAAGCCACTTGAATTTGATTTAATAGTCATATTATTCTCCTTAATAATGCTTGATAGTCGATATTATATCATTAATAGTCTAATTTTACAAGTAAAATTATGCTTATTAATCTATTATTTAATTTAATAAAATCTCTTATGATATTTAAGAGGTTGTTATGAATTTGAAAAATCAGTTGGGAAAAAGAATACAGGATTTGCGCAAGGCTCAAAAACTTACGCAAGAAATGCTTGCAGAAAAAATTAATATCGATATTACAAGTCTTAGTAAAATAGAAACGGGGCGCAATTATCCGCAACCTGAAACTTTATGTAAAATTGCGAATGCTCTAGGGGTTGAATTAAATCAATTGTTTTTGTTTGAAGAAAATTTGTCGGCTAAGGATTACGTTGAAGCAATTTACAAAAACATTGATTTTATAAAAAATAATGATGAAAAATTGAAGTTGTTGTATAAAATTTCTTGTACACTTATTTAAGGATTAATGAGAAGAATTGTTGTAGTGTAGAATTGAAAAGCCGACTTTTTTGAATTATTTATATTGGTTTTTGTTTAGTATATAATAGTTTTATGGAAAAAACACTTTATCAAATATTCAAGACGTTTTTTAAAGTTGGAACTTTGTTGCTTGGCGGAGGGTATGTTATTTTACCGCTTTTGCAATCTGAACTTGTTGAGAAAAAACATTGGATTGATGATGATGAGTTGTGTGAATATTATGCGCTTAGTCAAAGTGTTCCTGGAATTATAGCGGCTAACACTGCGATTTTCACGGGTTATAGGTTGAGAGGAACATTAGGCGCAATTACTGCCACTATCGGAATTGTTCTTCCGGCTTTTGTTTCAATTATTATTATTGCAAGAATATTGGAACAAGTTGTAAAAATGCAATTTATTCAAAGTATCTTTTGGGGAGTTGGAGTTGCCGTTTTAATTCTGATTTTTCTTGCCGTTAAAGAAATGTGGAGGAAAAGTGTTGTTGACAAATTTACTTGTTGGATTTTCTTTTTAACATTCATGCTTTCAGGGTGTTTTAAAGCTCCTCCGGCAGCTTTGATTATATTGGCAATTTTTATCGGGTTATGGTTGCCTATACAGAAGAAAATAGAGTTTGGAGATAAGGAAAAATGATTACGTATATAAAATTATTTTTAGAGTTTTTCCATATCGGTTTGTTCTCGTTTGGTGGCGGGTATGCAACTTTGCCGTTTTTGTATCATATTGCTGATGTTCAAAAATGGTACACAACAAAACAATTGGCGGATATGATTGCAGTATCTTCAATTACTCCAGGTCCTGTTGGGGTGAATGTTGCGACATTTGCAGGTTTTATGACAGGTGGTGTTTCAGGAGCTTTGGTAGCGACAACTTCTGTAATTTTGCCATCATTGATTTTAATTATCATAATTTCAAAATTGTTAGATCAATTCAGGCATAATAAATATGTTCAATCCGTTATTTATACTCTAAAACCTGCTGGATGTGGACTTTTGGCAGCCGTTGGTGTTGATATGTTTATAAATAATATTAACGCTTGCGGAATGGTTTTACTTGTCGGATTGTTTATCGCAAGTATTACTGAAAAAAGAGATCCATTGTTTTATATTGCAGTATCTGCATTTGTTGGGTTAGTTGCAGGATTTTTTAATTTGACTGGCAATTAAACATTCTGTATTGTAAAGCTTGCATAAGATGCGTTTGTTGAATGTTTTCAGAGCAATCTAAATCCGCAATAGTTCTAGCAAGTTTTAGAACTCGGTCATATCGTCTGCCTGAAAGTTGGTATTTTACGACTGCCATTTTTAGTAATTCTGCTGAGGGTTTGTCTATTTGGCAATATTTTTTGATAAGTTTTGATGTTAATTCTGAATTTGTTAAAATTCCGTCGTTTTTGTAGCGTTCTGCCTGAATTTTTCTGGCTTTAACCACTCTTTTCCGGATATCTTCAGAGGTTTCGGTTGCCGGTTGAGTGTTCAACAATTCTTCTGAAGTTAATCTTGGAACTTCTACTTGCAAATCAATTCTATCCAGTAATGGACCTGAAAGTCTTGATTGATAACGGTTTATTTGAAAATCAGAACAAGTGCATTGCTTTTGTTTGTCGCCTAAATAGCCGCAAGGGCAAGGGTTCATAGCTCCGAGTAACATAAATTTTGCAGGATATTTTATTGAATGTTTGGCTCTTGAAATTACGATTTCACCATCTTCTAGCGGTTGACGTAAAACTTCAAGAACATTTCTCGGAAATTCAACCATTTCATCAAGAAATAAAACTCCTCGATGCGCAAGAGTGATTTCTCCTGGTTTTGGAATTGTCCCGCCTCCGATAATCCCGTTTGCTGATGCAGTATGGTGAACCGCTCTGAAAGGCCGTTTGGTCATTAGAGGCTCTTTTGATGATAAAAGACCTGAAATACTGTAGATTTTGGTTAACTCCAAAGCTTCTGATAATTCCAGAGGCGGTAAAATTGATGCAAAACATTTTGCCATAAGGGTTTTTCCAGAACCGGGAGAACCAATCATAAGCATATTATGACCGCCTGCTGCCGCAATTTCAAGCGCACGTTTGGCTTTTTGTTGACCTTTTACATCTTTAAAATCATATACAAAATCTTGTTTTGAACCTTCTGATAAATAGTTGTTAATGTCAATTATCGTTGGTTTAATAGGGTTGTCAGAAAAATGGTTTACGACTTCAGCTAAACAATTAGCGCCAAATATGTTTACGTCGCCAGCAAGAGCCGCTTCTTGAGCATTTATAGCCGGAACAAAAATATTTTTTATTCCAAAATTCTTTAAACCTAAAATTAGAGGCAGAACACCTGTGACTTCTCTCAAACTTCCATCAAGAGATAATTCCCCAATAAATGCAAAACCATTTAATTTTTCTTCATTAAGAACTTCTTCCTCAATGAGTAAACCTATTGCTATTGGTAGGTCAAAATTTGAACCTTCTTTTTTTAGATCTGCCGGAGCAAGGTTGATTACAACTTTTTTTGCCGGAAAGGTAAATCCGGAATTTCTTATTGCAGAGCGAACCCTATCTCTAGCCTCGTTAATTGCAGCATCAGGCAATCCGACAATAGAAAAAGCGGGCAAACCTCCTAATACATCGGTTTCTACAGTGACGTTGTATGCGTCAAGCCCGATTACGGCTGCAGTTGTAACTTTATTTACCATAACCGCATTATAGCATGAAATATCTTTTTGTTATATAATTATTCTATGAATATATTAGCAATAAACTTTGGTGGAATAGGTGATGAAATATTTTTCTTGCCAACACTTATATCTTTAAAAAAAGAATTTCCAAATTCAAAAATTACTTTGGCGCTTGAACCAAGAAGTAAGAGCGTAAAGGATTTGACAGATGTTATTGATGACTTGTTTTTGATTGATGTAAAAGGGAAAAACAAATATTTTGAGTTATTAAAACTTGTTTTTCTTGCACAAAAAGGTCATTTTGATATGGTTGTTTCGTCAGGTGGAAATAAGCTTATTAGTATTTTATTGGCTATGACCGGAATAAAAAAAAGGTATGGTTATGACACAGGAAAATTAAGCCAAATTTTGTTGACAAAGGCAGTTCCTTTGAATAAAAAACAGTATGCTTGTGCAATGTACCATGATTTAATTTTGCCAATTACGGAACATAAAACAGAGTTGCCGGAAATTAATGTTACATCGCAGGAAAAAATTTCAAATACAGTCCTTATTCATCCTGGAGTTAGTAAAATGAGTGTTAATAAGGGGATGATAAAAACTGTCGGAGCTGATGTTTGGGCGGATGCGGTGAGCTTGTTATTAGGGCAGGGAAAACACGTTATGTTAGCCGGAGGTCCTGATGATAAAGAAGTTATTGAAGGAATATTGGCAAAAGTTGATGTAAATTCTCCTAATTTTACAAATTATTACGGTAAAACTAAGAGTTTGAAAGATTTAGCGGTTTTGATTGGACAAGCTGAAAAGTTTGTATGTTCTGATTCTGCTCCTTTGCATGTTGGAGTTGCAATGAAAACAAGAACTTATGTAATTTTTGGACCAACTGATGATAAGATGCTAATTCCACAATCAAATTTGGTTACTCCAATAAAAGCGAACGACAATTGCCCGATAAAACCTTGCTTGTGGGCGCATAGACAAACAACTTGTGAAAAATTGGATTGTTTGAAAATCACAGCACAAGATATTGTGAATGTGGTATTGAAATAATTTATTAAAATCTATAAGGATAATCTTTTGGAACAGTCCAGTTATTCATTTGTAGTAATCTTGTACACAATGGATGACCGTTTGCGGTGTTTTCTTTATAGCAACCGCCCCAAGAGTTGTATTTTAGTTGGTTAATGTCTTTCCAACTAGTTTGTCCATAGACTTCGAATGCGCTTGCGTTACTTTGGTTAAAGCCGAATAAAAATCTGTCTTTCCCTTCTGTTGCGGTGTCATTATAGAATGTTTTAGGATTTGTGTATAGACTGATGTGCATATAACCACCAGAAAAACTGGCAAAAGTTGCAATACTCCCATCTCCCATTTTTACTGCTATTCCAGCATCTTTAATTTCGTCATCTTTAATAACTTTTTTATCAATAATTTCTGTAGAATTAAGGTATGGTTTGAAATATTTGTTGAACCAATTTAGAACAATTGCGTTATTTGATTCTCCTCCATTTTCAACAAAATCCCAATTTTGAACTTCTCCGTAATCATTAATAGCCATTAATTGTGCTTGCGACATTGAAGAATAGAATTTTTTAAGTTTTTGCATAGTTACATTTGCCCTATGATTAGACATCAAAGTAGGTATTGTTAAAGCTGCTACAACTCCAATTATGCCTAGTGTTATTAATACTTCTGCAAGTGTGAATGCTCTTTTCATCTTAGCTCCTAATAATAATTTATTACTTACTAGTAGAAAACTACTAGTCAAGAATAGTTTACTCGCTTAAATTATTTTTGTCAACCATTTATAATCCTTGTATGAAAGATGAACGAAATAAAATATTTGCAAGAAATTTAAAAGCTGAGAGGTATAGGAAAGGTATCACTCAGGCAGAATTGGCAGAATTTGTAAATGTCAGCGAAAGCACAGTAAGTTTGCTAGAAAGAGGGTTGCAAACTCCTTCTATTTTTCTTGTCTATGATATTTCGAAAGTTCTTAACGTAGATATAAATGATTTATTGAAAAATATCAGTTAGTGTTTTTATTAATGTTGGGCAGGAAAGCCCAACCTATTCTGCTTCAACTTTAGCTTAAATAAGGTTACAAATTTTTGTAACGTACTTTGCGTCTACGCCTCTATGCCTCTAGTCATCTAAATTCCCACACTTAATCCGGCACAAAGGTTGATGGATTGTCCTGTTATTCCTTTTGCATCTTCTGAAATTAAATATTTGCACAGTTTTGCAACTTCTTCCGGTTTTACAAAACGTCTTTGTGGAATAGTTTCAACGATTTCTTCTCGAGAAAATTCGCTATCATCAATTGATGCCATGCCAAGTTCTGTTTCTACCCAACCCGGATTTATGGTGTTTACAGTGATGTTGTGTTCGGCTAATTCCAAAGCTAGTGCTTTAGTCAATCCTATTAATCCGGCTTTTGATGAAGAATAAATGCTTGCGTAAGCTTCTCCCATTACCCCAGAAATTGAACCTATATTTATAATTCTTCCCCATTTTTTGTTTTTCATATTTGGAATAACTTTTGAGGCAAGAAATGCAGGTGCAATTAAATTTGTTTGATAAAGTCTTTGGATATCTTTAATATTCATTTTATCCAAATCTGAATAAATATATTCTCCTGCATTATTAATCAAAACATCAATATTGTTTTTTTCTATAAAATCTGTAAGAGTAGTAATATCTTTTGACAAATCGCAAACACAAAAACCTTTGGCATTACATTCGATTAATGCCTTTTCATTTCTGCCTGTTACAAAAACTTCTCCAATATTTTGAAGCTCATGTGCGATAGCATTTCCAATACCTTTAGATGCACCTGTTACAAGTATGTTCATTTGATTATTCCATATATATATAAATAAATGATGGCAGAATGGAAATTCCATCCGATATTTTATATTCTCCTCAAGTTGAGGAGATGAAATTTGTTTTTATTTAATTATCCCAAAACCTAGTAGGAATGTGCAAACTAAAAATATTGCAGCAACAATACCAGTAAGTTTGTTCAATCCTTTTTCAGCACTCTTTTGAGATGCGAAAACATGTGAAGCTCCGCCAATACCGGCAATTCCATCGCCTTTTGGGGAATGTAATAGGATTAATACAATAAGCAATAGTGCTGAAATTATTTGAATAGCCCATACTAAAGTTAATAACATCTATTTTTTCTCCTTTTTTTTAGAAATAAAATGAGCTCTTTTTGAATTTAATTTAATATCTTTAAAAGTATATAATCTTGCAGGTCGTTTAGAAGATGATTTTGTAAATTCATCAAGTTCAATCAAACCTTGAGTTGCAAGAGCTTTTTTTCTAAAATTACGTTTATCAAGTTTTTTGCCCATAATCAGTTCATAGGCTTTTTGCATTTCTGTTAGTGTAAATTTTTCATTTAATAATTGATATGCAACAGGACAAAGTTCCAATCTTTCACGAGTACGTTTCAAAGAATATTCAATAATATCTTTGTGGTCGAACGCTAAAGGTGGTAAATCAGATATCTTATGCCAACCTAATTCCGGAGTAGTTACAATATTGAAGTCTTCCGCTCTTACCAATGCGAAATAAGCGCATGTAATAACCCTTGCATTAGGGTGACGAAGCGGATCTCCAAAAGTGTAAAGTTGCTCAAGATAGACGTTGTCGATATTTGTACGTTCTTTCAGTATTCTAAGTGCCGCTTGATCAAGATTTTCAGATAATCTTACATATCCACCCGGAATAGCCCACTTATCTTTGAACGGTTCTGTTGTACGTTTTACAAGTAATACGTGCAAAGCATCATATTTCATTGTCATAATAACAACGTCAACTGTAATTTCGTGTGTTTTGGTTTCATTAAAAATCATAAATTCTCTGTCCCTATAATAAATAATATAATAAAAATAAAATTTTACATAAGTTAATAGTTTATTTTTATTAACAAAATTTAACATGTGTCTATGATTTAATCAATTTTCTCAAAAATAAATACTTTATATATATACGGGGAATAAATCAGGGATAATTATATAAAATGTTTAATGCAGTTAGATTTAACAATATTTATATGGCACCGCCGATGGGATTAAATCCTTTTATGGGTGGTTGTGGCTGCAATTCATTTAATCCTATGTTTCAATTTGGGATGATGAACTCATTATTCTCTATGCCACAAATGTTCTCATTCCCTAGTTTTTCAATGCCAATATTTTCACCTTTCTCAATGATGTCAGGTTATTCAATGCCATCTATGGGGGAAAATATATTTTCTATGGCAAATTATTCAATGCCAATGTTTAATCCGATGATGAATTTTGGATTACCGGCAATGTTTGAACAAATGAATTTGTTGAACAAATATACAAATAATTTTGGAAGTTTGACATCTTCTTTAAACAATGGAACAAATACAACTTCAAAAACTAAAAAGGGGCAAAAAACTCAAAAATCAAATAGTAAATATAATAAAAATGCAACAGAATTATATACAGGTACTGCAGAAGATTTGAATAAGTATTTGAAAGGAAAAGGAGTTCTTGAAGGACAAGGACAAGCTTTCTTGAATGCTCAAAAGAAATATGGAATTAGTGCATCTGTTTTGGCAGGAATTTGTATTCATGAATCAGGAAATGGAAAAAGCAGATTAGCCAAAACAAAAAATAATATTGGTGGAGTAAGAATTGCTGGTTCTACAAAATTTAGAACATTCAATTCGGTTGCTGAATGTATTGATTACATGGGTGGTTTGCTTAAACGTAAATATGTAAATCAAGGTTTGACTACTTTATCTCAAATTAACTCAAAATATTGTCCTCCATCGGATCCGACAGATACAACCGGAACAAATTATATATGGGCGCAAGAGGTTAATAAGCACGCTAATTCAATCGAAAGAGCAACTGTATAATTTTTAATTTTTAGGCAAAATATTACATTTCGACATAATTCGTTGATGTTCTTTGATGTTTCATGTATTGTCATGGAATAGGTGAAACATTTGCGGAAGGATTAGCAATGGATAAGGGATACATTGAAAATGGTTTTATTGTTGACGTTAGCAATGCTCAAAAAACCTCTGAAATTATTTATGAATTAAGCAGAGTTTTGGACTTGCCAGACGCTCAGAGTAAAAATGTCTGCCTAAAATTAGGTGGGGTTAATTTAACAACTACAGAGTTAACAAGTATTAAAGCACTTGTTGAATCTATGGATTCTGAAATTGAATTTATTACAACAAGTTCTGATGTTACAGCAAAATCTGCAGAAGAATTAGGAATTAATGTTTCTATTCTTGAAAATAAAGTTCCAACTCCGGAATTTAATGCAGATCAAGAAAAAGTTAACAAAGAATTAGAAAAAGCATTGGATAAAATTTTTGGTGACGAAACTACTGAAATCAAAACTTTTGCACAAGAAAATGATTTGAAAGTTCTTAAAAAAGATGCTCCGGCAGAACCGGTTCAGCCACTAGAAGAAATCAAGCCGGAAAGTATTCAACCGGAAAATCAAATGGAAACTATTGATACTCCTGTTGTTGAACCTCTTGAAGAAACAAAATCAGAAGAAGTTAAAGAGGAAGCAAAAAAAGCTGAAATACCTGTCGTAGCAGTAGAAACAACAGACTTGAAAGATGTGTTTGACGATTTTAATTCAAAATTAGAAGATGCGAACAAAATTGAAGGTGAGGATATCGAAGATATTGACTATAACCTTGACGATTTGAGAAAATCTTTGAGAGAAACTGAAAAACTCCCAACTCTTTATATTCAAAGAACTTTGCGTTCAGGTCAAAGTATTTCTTCTGACGGAAATATTGTAATTATTGGAGATGCAAATCCGGGTTCTGAAATTATTGCCAAAGGAGATATTACAGTTTGGGGAGTTTTGGGTGGTATTGCTCATGCAGGTTCTGCAGGTAATCAATATGCAAAAATAAGAGCATTGAAAATGAATGCAATTCAATTGAGAATTGCTGATACGTTTGCAAGAAGACCGGATAATATTAATATTCCTTATATTCAAAAAACGGATACTTTTATTCCGGAAGAAGCTTGCATTTACAAAAAACAAATTATTATACATAAAATACACGAATCATAAAAAGGAGAAATAATGAGCGGTAGAGTTATTGTAATAACATCCGGTAAAGGTGGAGTAGGCAAAACTACAACTAATGCAAATATCGGTACAGCTTTAGCTAAAGCCGGTAAAAAAGTTGTAATGATTGATACTGACCTCGGATTAAGAAACTTAGACTTACTACTTGGTTTAGAAAACAGGATTGTTTACACTATTGTAGATGTTGTTGAAGAACGTTGTAAACTTAAACAAGCATTGGTAAAAGACAAGAAAAATCCTAATCTTTGTCTTTTGGCAGCTGCGCAAACCAGAGATAAAACAGCGGTTACAGAAGAACAGTTAAAAGATATTTGCGAAAAACTTAAAAAAGATTTCGATTTTATTCTTGTTGACTGTCCTGCAGGTATTGAACAAGGTTTCCAAAACGCAGTTGCTGGTGCGTCAGAAGCAATAGTTGTTACAACTCCTGAAATGTCTGCAATTCGTGACGCTGACAGAATTATTGGTCTTTTGGAATCAAAAGAAGAAATTAAGTCATACAAATTGCTTTTAAACAGAGTTAGACCAAATCTAATTGAATCAAAAGATATGGTTAGTGTTGATGAAGTTGTTGACATTCTTTCAGCTGAATTGATAGGTATAATTCCTGAAGATACAGGCATTATCGTTTCTACAAACAAAGGTGAACCGATTGTAAACGATGAAAAATCATTGGCAGGTAAAGCATACAATAATGTTGCAAGAAGAATTATTGGCGAAGATGTTCCTTTCTTAGATTTAGACGAACCAAAAGGGGTTATGGCTAAAATTAAGAAATTCTTCTCCGGTTTAACAGGAAAGGAGAAATAAGATGATATTACAAAACTTATATAATAAAGTCTTAGGCTTTTTCCGTCAAACTGAACAAGAAGAAACAGAGGCTTCAAAAGATACGGCTTGCAATAGATTGCGTGTTGTTTTGATGCAGGATAGAACTAATTTAACTCCTGAATTGATGGAACGTATGCGCAAAGAAATGGTTGAACTTCTTTCTAAATATGTTGAAATGGACAAAGAAGCACTTGAACTTAATCTTGAACAAGATGGAGATCAAGTTGCATTGATGCTTTCAATTCCTGTGATTAGAGCTAAAGATGAAGAAGAAATCAAAGAAGCTTTGGCTAGAGAAGATGCTAAAAAAGCTGAGGAAGAAGCGCAAGGCGATGAAGATGCTCCTGATGAAGTTGAGATTGAAGAAACTGAAATTATTTTGGATTCAGAAGCTTTAGACGATGATATGTCAGATGATGATTATTCTGAAGAAGAAGCAGAAGAAGAATCTGATGATGACGATAAAGATGAAGAATAAGTAACTTAAAATCATTTTGAAAAAAAGAAGGATTTTTTATGAAATTCCTTCTTTTTTTTGTTTGAAAATTATTGCGAAATGTAACAATTTTGCTTGAAACTTAAAAATTTTTGAAAATATTGTAACAAATTATATACAAAAATAAATTAGTCGTGTTGACAGTGTATTATGTTTGTTTTACCATTGTTATGCTTGGAATAAAGTATTTACTAATATCCGAAATATTTGTTGAATAGCGATTTCAAGCGGTGTATTACATAATAAAAAGAAAAAGGAATGCAAATGGCAACCACAACTAGACAAAGAATCAGAGTTTGTTTGAAAGCTTATGATCACAAATTAATTGACGTTTCTTCAGATAAAATTGTAGAAACAGCAAAAAGAACTGAAGCTAAAGTAGCCGGACCTATTCCTTTACCTACAAAAAGACGTATATATTGCGTTTTGCGTTCACCACACGTAGACAAAAAATCTCGTGAACATTTTGAAATGAGAACTCATAAACGTATTATTGATATATACGAACCAACACAACAAACAGTTGAAGAGCTAGGTAGACTTGATCTTCCAGCTGGTGTAGATATCGAAGTAAAATTATAATTTACTTTTATTGAAAATTAAATAAGCATTATGCATGTAATGTGAACTACACACGTTTGGTACGTGTCGGGTGTAAATCCCGAAAAAGGTAAAGAAGTAGCGCTCGCAAGAGAAAAATGCAATCCCGAAACAGGGGCAGAAAAGTGTCTGCACCAAGTAGGGTGAGCTAGAAAGGTAAAAAATGACACTAGGTGTAATAGGTAAAAAACTTGGAATGACACAAATCTTTGACGAACAAGGTTTGGCAATTCCTGTAACTGTAATCAAAGTTGATCCGATTGTTGTTACTCAAGTAAAAACAGTTGAAACTGATGGTTACAACGCTATACAAGTAGGTACAATTGCTGCTAAAGAAAAACACTTGACAAAAGCTGAAATTGGACACTTCAAAAAGAACAATCTTGAAAACTTCAGACATCTACAAGAATTTAGAGTTGACAATCCTGCTGACTACAAAGTTGGTGACAAAATTGAATTGTCAGTTCTTGATAACGTAGAAAAAGTTGATGTAACTGGTAAATCAATTGGTAAAGGTTTTCAAGGTACAGTAAAAAGATGGAACTTCTCAAGAGGACCTATGGGACATGGTTCTAAAAACCACAGAGAACCTGGTTCTATCGGTGCAGGTACAACTCCTTCTCGTGTTATTAAAGGCAAAAGAATGGCTGGTAACATGGGTAATGAAAGAGTTACTATTACTAAATTGAAATTAGTTAAAGTAGATGCAGCTAACAGCTTAGTATTAGTAAAAGGTTCTGTTCCTGGATGCGAAGGTAGATTGGTAACAATCGTTCCAACTAGAACTAAGTGGAACTAGTCCTATCTCTCACCTCGCCATTTTGGAGAGGTCGTAACTCTAAATGAACGATAGTGAATGTTAGAGATACGTGAGAGGGGTAAAGATCTCAAGACACGGAAAAGTCTCAAAAACCGGCTGGTCTTGCCAGATAAAGCAAATAAGCAAGCGGTAAGCAGTCTTAAACGAAAGATATAATAAATAAAGGAAAAAACAAAAATGTCAAAAGAAATATTAAGTACAAATGGAGAAAAATTAGGCGAAATCGCTTTGAACGAAGCAGTTTTCGGCGTTGAACCTAATTTACATGTAATGCACTTAGCATTAAGAAGACAATTAAATAATGCTCGTCAAGGTTCTGCTTCTTGTAAAACAAGAGCTGAAGTTTCTGGCGGCGGCAAAAAACCATGGAAGCAAAAAGGTACTGGTAGAGCTAGAGCTGGTTCTTTACGTTCTCCATTGTTCGCAGGCGGTGGCGTAATCTTTGGGCCAAAACCAAGAAGTTATGCTTTCAACATGCCTCAAAAAGCAAGACAATTGGCTATCAAATCTGCATTGTCTGCTAGAAGTGAACAATTGGTTGTAGTAAAAGACTTCTCTACAATTGCTGAACCTAAAACAAAATTGATGGTAGCTGCATTAAAATCATTGAACGTTTCAGGTAAAACTTTAATCGTTGCAGATGTTAAAGCTGATGAAAATAAAAATCTTGAATTAGCTGCAAGAAACATCCCAAGCGTAAAAATTATTTTACCTTCAAACTTAAATGTAAAAGATTTACTTGAAGCTGATTTTGTTGTAATGACTGAATCTGCTGTAAATGATATCACAGAAAGGTTACAATAATGGCAAGATCAAATACAGAAAAATTATATGATGTAATCAAAAAACCTATCATTACTGAAAAATCAGTAGGTGCTACAACTTTGGGTCAATATACTTTTGAAGTTGTACAAAACGCAACAAAAGTTGAAATTGCTCAAGCAGTAGAATTAGCTTTTCCTGGTAGAAAAGTTAAAAAAGTAAGAACAGTTTATATGCCATCTCACGAAAAGAGAATGGGATATAAATTCGGTAGAACAGATTCTTCTAAAAAGGCAATCGTAACTATCGAAGGTGATCCAATCGAAGAATTGATTGGTGCGTAGCGCGAACGAGCCGAGTGCGTAGGCTTGGCAAAGAAAGCGGATTTTGCGAATAGCAAAATGATGTGATGAGTTGAAAATTGAATATAGAAGTTTAATTGTGCGAAGCACGAAATGAACTTATTGCCTTATTCACTTATTAACTTATTCACCTAATAGAAGGGGCGTCTGGCATAAGTCCCAAAAGTATTACAAAAGCCAAAGGAGAAAAATAAAAATGGCAATTAGAAAAATAAATCCAACATCTCCAGGACAAAGAGGGATGACAAAAAGTGACTACCAAGAAGTCACTACTTCAACTCCTGAAAAATCATTGTTAAAATCATTGAAGAAAACAGCAGGAAGAAATAACACTGGTAGAATTACATGTCGTCATAAAGGTGGCGGTGTAAAAAGAACTTACCGTATAATCGATTTCAAACGTGAAAAATTTGGAGTACCAGCAACAGTTAAAACTATTGAATACGATCCAAACAGAAACGTAAGAATTTCATTAGTATTCTATGCAGATGGTGAAAAAAGATATATCTTGACACCTGAAGGATTGAATGTTGGTGACGTAATAGTTTCTGGACCTGAAGCACCGGTTCAAACAGGTAACGCTTTACCTCTTGAATTAATTCCTTTAGGTACAATTGTTCACAACATTGAATTAATTCCTGGTCGTGGTGGCAAAATGGTAAGATCAGCTGGTAATGCTGCTCAAGTTATGGCTAAAGAAGGCGACTATGTAACAATCAAACTTCCTTCTTCTGAAATGAGAATGGTAAGAAAAGAATGTATGGCTACAATCGGTACATTAGGTAATTCAGAATTTAAAAACCTATCAATCGGTAAAGCCGGTAGAAAACGTTACTTAGGTATCAGACCTACAGTACGTGGTGTTACAATGAACCCTTGCGATCACCCTCACGGTGGTGGTGAAGGTAAAACTGGTCCTGGTGGACATCCAAAAACACCTTGGGGTAAACCAGCTCTTGGTTATAAGACAAGAAAACAAGGTAAAGCTTCTGACAAATTAATCGTTAGAAGACGTAAAAAATAGTTACAAAGTGTAAAGGGTTGAGGGTAAAACTATTCAACTTTTCAACCCTTGAACTTTATATATAAACTACCAAACAAAATTAAGAAAGGTAATAGAATGGCACGTTCATTAAAAAAAGGCCCTTATGTAGAAGAAGCTCTACAAAACAAAATAGCAAAAATGAATGCAAACTCTGAGAAAAAAGTTATTAAAACTTGGTCAAGAGCATCAATGATTATTCCTGACATGCTAGGCCACACAATCGCTGTTCACAATGGGAAAACTCACGTTCCAGTATATGTAACAGAACAAATGATTGGTCACAAACTTGGAGAATTTGCACCAACAAGACTATTCAAAGGACACGCAGGTTCTGATAAAACTGCTAAAAGAAAATAGTAAAACCCAAAAAGGTAAAACTTTAAGATAAGGAAAATAAAAATGGAAGCTAAAGCAAGACAAACTGATATAAAAATGACAGCAAGAAAACTTCGTAGAGTAATCAACGAAGTTAGAGGTAAATCTGTCGTTGAAGCTCAAGATATGTTACGTTTTATGCCTTATTTTGCAGCAAGAGTAGTTGAAAAGAACTTGAAAGCTGCAGTTGCAAATGCACAAGAAAAATATGGTGTAGGAGCTGAATCTTTGAAAGTTTCTGAAATTTTCGCAGATGAAAGCGTTACATACAAAAGAGCAAGAACAAGAGCGCAAGGTCGTATGTATTCAAGACTAAAACGCACTTCTCACTTAACTTTAAAAGTAAGTGATATCACTAAGTAGTAGTAATAACAAAAGGTAAATAAAATGGGACAAAAAACACATCCAACAGGATTTAGAATCGGCGTAATTCAACCTTGGGTTAGCACATGGTTCGCTAAGGTAAAAGATTACGGCGCATTCGTTGCAGAAGATGCAAAAATCAGAAAATTTATTAAGAAAAAACTTTATACAGCAGGTGTTTCTAAAATTTTAATTGCTAGAAAAGCTCAAAACACAACTGTTACAGTTGTTACAGCTAAGCCTGGTATCGTTGTTGGTCGTGGTGGTCAAGGTATCGAAGATTTGAAGAAAGAAGTTTCAAAATATCTTGGAAAACCTATTATCATCAATGTTGTTGAAGTTGCAAGAATTGATGCAGATGCACAACTTGTAGCAGAAGCAATTGCTCAACAATTAGAAAAACGTATCGCTTTCAGACGTGCAATGAAACAAGCTATGCAACGTACAATGAGAGCAGGTGCGCAAGGTATTAAAGTAATGGTATCTGGACGTTTAGGTGGTGCTGAAATCGCTCGTTCTGAATGGGCAAAAGAAGGAAGAATCCCTCTACAAACATTAAGAGCTGATGTAGATTATGGTTTCACAGAAGCTGATACTATTATGGGTAAGATTGGTGTTAAAGTTTGGATTTTCAAAGGCAACTTAATGCCTGGCGAAAAAGCAGATCAAAACATCAAAGCAAAAAGTGGCAAAGAAGAAAAAGGTGGAAGAAGACCTAGACGTAGAATTTCTTCAGAAAATGCCGAAGAAAATAAGTAACGAAAATATAACAGGAGTAAAAATAAAATGTTACAGCCTAAAAAAACTAAATACCGCAAAATGATGAAAGGCAGAATGAAAGGTACTGAAACCAGAGGAACACAATTAGAATTTGGTGGATATGCGCTTCAAGCTGTTGAGCCTGGTTGGATTACCAGCAGACAAATCGAGGCTGCACGTCGTGCAATGACTCGTGAAATCAAACGTGGCGGTAACGTTTGGATTAAAATCTTCCCGGACAAACCGATTACAGCAAAACCAGCTGAAACTCGTATGGGTTCAGGAAAAGGTAACTTAGAATACTGGGTAGCAGTTGTTAAACCAAACAGAATTTTGTTTGAACTTGATTACTTCGACAGAAGTGTTGCAGTTCACGCATTAGAATTGGCAGCTCAAAAACTACCTATTAAAGTTAAAGTTGTTGAAAAAGCAAAATTAGAAAACAAATAAAAGGAAATAAGTAATGAAATTAAATGAAATGCGCGAAAAAACAGTTGAAGAACTGCAAAGTGCTATAATTGATTGGAAGAAGGATTTGTTTAATTACAAATTGCAACTTTCAACTCACAAATTAGAAAACACAGCATTGATTTCTAAAACAAAAAAACTTATAGCTCAAGCGAAAACTGTAATAAATGAAAAAGGAAGCACTGTACAAGCCTAGTGTGGTGTTGAGGTAGCTTTCGCAAAGGAGAAAAACAACATGCCTAAAAAAGAAAAACAAGGTGTAGTAATCAGCAACAAAATGGACAAGACAATTGTTGTAAAAGTTGCAGACTATGAACCACATCCAAAATACAAAAAAATTATGGAATCAAATAAAAACTATAAAGCTCACGATCCTGAAAATATTTGCAATGAAGGCGATATCGTAAGAATTGTTGAAGCAAGACCAACTTCAAAAGATAAACGTTGGGCTTTGGCTGAAGTAGTTGAAAAAGCACGTTAATCGTGTACCGTGTTTGACACGGAACCTTCGAAACGGAGTTTCGAGTAAGGTATAAAAGACATCATTAATCAAATTAATGCGCTGTCAAAAGTAAAAACATTCTTTAAAAACAATAAAGGAAAATTAAAATGATACAACAAGAAACAAGATTAGAAGTAGCAGATAACACTGGCGCAAAAGAACTTTTGTGTATCCGTGTTATGGGCAGCTCAAATAAAAAATTTGCAGCAGTTGGCGACGAAATCGTAGCTGCAGTAAAAGATGCTAACCCTAATATGCCTGTAAAAAAATCTGAAGTTGTAAGAGCAGTTGTTGTTAGAACAAAAGCTGATATCAAACGTGCAGACGGATCAGTTATCAGATTTGATGAAAACGCAGCGGTTATTATCAACAAAGATGGCAACCCACGTGGAACTCGTGTTTTCGGACCAGTTGCTCGTGAATTGAGAGACAAAGGATATATGAAAATCGTTTCTTTGGCTCCGGAAGTTATCTAATTCTCAGTGAAAACTAAGAAGTATAAATTACTAAAAGTAATAATTAAAGGAATAAAACAATGACTAAGAAAAAATTGCATGTAAAAAATACTGATAGAGTAATGATTATTGCAGGCAAAGATAAAGGTAAAGACGGTAACATCAAGAAAGTTGACGTTGCAAAAGGAACTGTTACAGTTGAAGGTTTGAACATGGTAACAAAAGCTCAAAAACCTCAACCAATGGCAGGAATACAAGGTGGTTTGATTAAAGTTGAAGCACCTGTAGATGCCTCAAATGTTATGGTTATTTGCCCTGCTTGCGAAAAACCGACAAGGATCAAACACGCAGTCGTTGACGGCAAAAAAGTTCGTGTTTGTAAAAAATGTGGTGAACAATTAGATGCAAAATTATAATTCGTGTTATAATTAAAGCATCAAAGAATTAAGGAAATACGAAAATGACAACAAAAACAAGAAGTTTAAAAGCAAAATACCAAGAAGAAATAATTCCTGCATTGACAGAAAAATTTGGCTATAAAAACATCAACCAAGTTCCAAAACTTCACAAAATCGTTTTGAACATGGGTGTTGGCGAAGCTTCTCACAACTCAAAAATTGCTGAAGCTATCGAAGCTCAATTGACTAAAATTGCAGGTCAAAAATGTGTAGTTACAAAAGCTAAAAAGTCTATCGCATCTTATAAGTTAAGAGAAGGAATGCCAGTTGGTGCAATGGTTACATTGCGTGGCGAAAGAATGTATGACTTCTTACAAAAACTTATTTGCGTAGTTCTTCCTCGTATTCGTGACTTTAGAGGTATTTCACCTAAGAGTTTCGATGGTCGTGGAAACTATACTTTAGGCTTGAAAGAACAAGCTTTGTTTCCAGAAATCACTTATGAAGAAGTTGATTTGGTAAAAGGTATGAACGTATCAGTAATTACAACAGCTGAAACAGATGAAGAAGCTAGAGAATTATTGAAATTGTTAGGAATGCCTTTTAAAGGAATGAACAAATAGTTTAAAATTCTTCGGCTTTATGTCATTCTGAGCGATTGCGAAGAATTCCATAAAAGCCCAGAATGACTGGTAATAACGAAAATTAATACAACATAAAAGGAGAAATTCATGGCTAAAAAAGCGATGATAAACAAAGAACTAAGACGTGAAAAACTTGTTGCAGCTGGCAAATACCCTGCAGTAAGACTTCATAACAGATGTAGTATTTGTGGTAGACCTCACGGTTATCACAGAGATTTCGGTCTTTGCAGAATTTGTTTAAGAAAAATGGCTCACCAAGGTTTGTTACCTGGTGTTACAAAAGCAAGCTGGTAATGCCGACGGCATTTTCCCCATTAAACTGTTGTTGAATTTACAAGAGTTTTGTGTGGAGAGTCGTTTCACCAACCCAGATTGGGTGCTGGGTGTGTTCCAAACTATATTAAAATAGGATGGAGCAGGCAAAAAAATAAAGCCAGAGATTTTGATTGTGAGGTGTGTTTCGGCAAACCTTACAATTATAAAAATAAAATATATAAATAACCAAAAGACCGAGGGATGCGGTCTTTTTTGGTGTTTATATACTATTCGTAACATTTTAATAATTAAAAGCTTGCAACTAAACTAAATTTATGTTAATATCAATTTGTCAGACTGTCGAAAGACGTTCCCTGATGTGGAGCAAAATTAATTCGACAAGTGACGAGTAGAATGGATACTGCTGAAGAGTTCAGTAAGTCCGCAAGAGTAAAGGAATAAAATTATGTCAATGACAGATCCTATAGCAGATATGCTAACTAGAATCAGAAATGCTATGATGGCTTCTCACGCTAACGTAACTATGCCAGCTTCTAAATTGAAAGAACAATTAGCTAAATTGTTAAAAGAAGAAGGTTATATTTCTGATTACATCGTAAAAGCTGAAGGTAAATTCAATGTTCTTGAAATTACATTGAAATACGACGCTAAAAACAAACCTGTTATCACTAAATTAGAAAGAATTTCTAAACCAGGTTTGAGAAACTATAGCAAAGCTAAAGACCTTCCAAAAGTTTTGGGTGGTATGGGAATCGCAGTTGTTTCTACAAGCAAAGGTCTTTTAACAGACAGAAAAGCTCGTAAAGAAAACATCGGTGGCGAAGTTCTTTGCTACGTTTACTAGGAAGTAAAACCGCTCCTTCGCCCCAATAGATTTTGGAGCTGGAGAAAGGTAGATGACTTCGTAAAAAGGTGAATACCGCAAAGATTTGAAACTATGTTTATATTTGTGCGAAGCACTGATTTGAACTTTTCACTTCTTACTATTCACTTTTCACAAAATCCAAACATAATTGGTAGAAAAGTTTGGGAAAAGTACATAATATACCAAAAGGAGAAAATTAAAAATGTCACGTATTGGTAAAAAACCTATTGAAATTCCTAACGGAGTTGAAGTAAAAATAGAAGATCACCAAGTTACAGTAAAAGGACCTAACGGAACTGAAGTTGTTAAAGTTAGACCTGAAATCGCTATAAAAATGGAAGATAATCACATTGTATTGTCAAAAGTTGGCGAAACAAGAGAAACAGACGCATTATTCGGTTTGTTCAGAACTTTGATTGCTAATGCAGTACATGGTGTAACTCATTTATTTGAAAAGAAATTGGAAATTCAAGGTGTTGGTTACAGAGCTAGTATGGAAGGTAAAAACCTTAATTTGGCTTTGGGTTATTCTCACCCAGTAATTGTTGAACCGCCAGAAGGTATTACAATTACAGTTGAAGCTAACACAAAGATTTCTGTAAAAGGTGCTAACAAACAAACAGTTGGCGATGTTGCAGCTTTCATTAGATCAAAAAGACCTCCTGAAGTTTACAAAGGAAAAGGTGTTAGATACGAAGGCGAACACATCAGACGTAAAGCTGGTAAAGCTGGTAAAAAGTAAGATAGATGTAGGTGACTTTAGGGAGCCGTACATATATCTTATCCCGAACTTGATTCGGGAGCTTATGAAAATTATATTCTTGCCAAAAGTTTTTTATGGAAACATTTGAAACTTTATGTCCAACCCTTGTGGGAGGACAGAAATCTATGATTTCGAGGTGGGGTATAAGATAGATAGTCCTTACTATCCTTAGCTCAAATGAAGCGAAGGTGTCACGAAGTGACGGGTAAGGTGGTTTATAATTTACATGCGGAGGGTTTAAAGCCCGTTAAAGCAGTAAGAAAGGAAAATAAAATGATTAAACAAGAAATTAGAAAACCAAAAGTACAAAAAAGACATAAGTCAATCAGGGTTAAATTGGCAGGTACTGCTGAATTTCCTAGATTAGCAGTATATAGAAGCACAAAACACATCTATGCTCAATTGATTGATGATGATAATCATGTAACTTTGGCATCAGCATCTTCTAACGACAAAGAATTAAAAGAAAAATTGGCTCACGGTGGAAACATCGAAGCTGCAAAACTTGTTGGCGAAGAAATTGCTAAAAAAGCAAAAGTTAAAGGCATTGAATGCGTAGTATTTGACCGTGGAGGTTTCTTATATCATGGTCGTGTTGCAGCATTGGCTGATGCAGCTAGAGAAGCAGGCTTAATGTTTTAATGTTTGTGCAAACAAACACAAAAAATTAAAAGAACCGTCAGAAATGGCGGTTCTTTTAGTATATAGCCCATTTCTTTTTAAGAGGAAGGGTTGGAGATGGCGTTAGGAAACAATTATATAAAAGTAGGGCGGGGTACCTACCCCGCCACCAGATTCTATAAAAAATATTTATAATTAAATTTATACTGTTCAATATTGGCGGGACGGGTATCTCGCCCTACTCACTTGAAGTTGGGCAAAATTTTCCATCAATAACTACTCTTGAAAAAATTGCGGATGTTTTAGATGTAGAATTGTATGAATTATTCAGATATACAAATAATAAATCAAAAAATTTTAAAGAAGAAATAAATATGATTTATGATAAATTAAATAAAGATAAGCAATTTACCCTATATCAAGTTGCAAAAGCAATGGAATAACATAATTAAAAAATCATTAATAAAATCGAGGTTTAGTATTTTTTATATTATTATATGATTAGGAGATAATATAAAATGGAATACAAAGATTATTATGAAACGTTGGGTGTAAAACGTGATGCAACTGATGCCGAGATAAAATCTGCATATAGAAAACTTGCTCGTAAATATCATCCAGATGTAAATAAAACAAAAGAGGCAGAAAGTAAATTTAAAGATATAAACGAAGCCTATGAGGTTTTGGGCGACAAGCAAAAACGTCAAAGGTATGACAGTTTGGGCGCAAATTGGCAAGGCGGACAAAGCTATACTCCACCTCCAGGATTTGAACAATTCGGTTTTGGTGGCGGTCAAGGTGGTTATCAAAGCTTTAACTTCAACGGTCAAGATATGGGTGGCTTTTCAGACTTCTTTAGCTCATTGTTTGGCGATATGATGGGTGGCGGAGCTAGAGGCGCACAAGGTATGAACTTTGGTGGATTTGACTTTGGCGGTACGCAATCTGCAGGTCAAAGAACTTCTTCAAGACGACGTGCTGCTCAAGAACCGAAAGCCGAAAACCTCGATGTGACGATGAATTTGAATATTACAATAAAAGATATTTTTGATAAAAAACCTATAAACGTAAAATTCAATAATATTGAGCGTTGTCAAAAATGTTCCGGCAACGGAGGGTACTGTTCAGAATGTGGAGGTACTGGCTTTAAAACAGAACCAAAATCAATAAAAGTAAAACTTCCTCCTGATATTACGGAAGGTCAAAAACTTCGAGTAAAGGGAGAAGGAAAGGTTGATGCTTATGGGCGAAAAGGAGATCTATATCTTGTAATAAATATTAAAGATAAGGAATACGAGGTAGATGGCTCCGATTTGACAAAAGAAGTTGAAATTACTCCTCCTGAAGCCGTTTTGGGGTGCAAAAAAGAAATAGCGACTTTGCATGGTAAAATCATGATTAAAATTCCGCCAAAAACTTCATCCGGACAAGCTTTGAGATTGAAAGATTTAGGTTTACCTAAAAAGGGTGGCGGATATGGAAATCTTAATGCGAAAATTAAAATTGTAATCCCAAAAAGTCTTAATGATAAACAAATTGAACTCTATAAAAAAATTGCAGAGTTATAAAACTAAATAAAATCTTGACAATATCCCTCTTTATTAGGAAAATGTTTCTAACAAGGGGGATATTTTAATGACTAAAGAAACTTTTTTGCACGACAAACATGTTAAATTGGGAGCTAAGATGGTTGATTTTGCAGGTTGGCATATGCCTGTTCAATATACATCCATTATTGAGGAACACAAAACTGTACGTGAAAAAGTCGGATTGTTTGATGTTTCGCACATGGGAGAAGTTTTTGTAAAAGGTAAAGAGGCATTGGAATTTTTGAATAGTATTGTGCCTCAAGATATTTCTAAATTGAATTACGAAAAAGCCGTGTATTGCCAATTGCCGAACAAAAATGGTGGTTTAATTGATGATTTGATTATTTATAAACTTGGCATACTTGAATATTTGGTTATTTGTAACGCATCAAGAATTGATGAGGACTTGAACTGGATGGTTATGAATAGTAAAAATTTTGATGTAAAAATTGAAAATGAATCTCATAATTATTCATTATTAGCGGTGCAAGGTCCTTTGGCTGATAAATTGTTAAGAAAAATGGGATTGGATACACAACAAGAATCATTTACAATAAAGGTTGCTAAAATTGCAGGAATTAAGGTTTTGGCATCTCGAACAGGTTATACCGGAGAAGACGGGTACGAAATTTTGGTAGAAAATCATCATTCAGAATATCTTTGGGACAAAATTTTGGAAGATGGTGCAGAATTTGGAATTAAGCCTATCGGGCTTGGTGCAAGAGATACGCTTAGACTTGAAGCAGCTTTGCATTTGTACGGAAACGATTTAGACGAAAATACAACTCCAATTGAGGCAGGTTTAAGTTGGTCTGTTCCAAAAGATAAAGAAGTTGATTATAACGGAAAAGATGTTATTATGGAACAGATTAAAAACGGAACAAGCAAAAAACTCGTTGGTTTGAAAATGTTAGACAGAGCGATTGCAAGACATGAATACGAGGTTTATAAAGACGGCGAAAAAATAGGTGTTATTACAAGTGGTGGCCCTTCTCCAATGTTGGGAGCAAATATTGCGCTCGCTTATGTTAAAAATGATAAAGATATTTGCACTGGAACGACTGTTCAGGTTATGATAAGGGAGAAACTGCATGATGCAGAAATTGTAAAACGACCTTTTATCTCAAAAAGAAATAAAATTAAGTTATAAATATAAAAAGGAGAAATTAATGAGTATTACTGAAAAAATTTTATGTTCAAAATCTCACGAATTTTTATTAGACAATGGTGATAAAACTTACACTATTGGTTTGACAGATTACGCAGTAGAACAACTTGGCGATATTGTTTTTCTTGAATTGCCGGAAGTTGGAACAGAGTTTAAAAAAGGTGAAACTTTTGCAACTATTGAATCTGTAAAAGCTGCATCTGAAATTTACATGCCAATCAGCGGAAAAATTTTAGAAATTAATGAAACTGCCGTTGATACTCCGGAAATTTTGAATGAAGACAGTTATGAAAAAGGTTGGCTTGTTAAAATTGAAGCTACAGGTGATATTACAGAACAAAATGACCTTTTGGAATACGAAGATTATAAGGAAGAATTGGAATAATATAATATGAAAAACTTTTTAGTACATACAGACGAAGTTAAACAAGAAATGTTTGAAAGTATTGGTGTTGCAGGAATTGAAGATTTGTTTTCTCAAATACCCGAAAAAGCCAGAATGACTTCTCTTGATTTGGGAAAAGCTTTAAGTGAAGCAGAAACTCAAAGACGAATTAAAGCTCTTTCCAAAAAGAATAATACTGATTACGTATCATTTTTAGGTGCAGGGACTTATAACAAGTTTGTTCCGGCTTGTATTTCTCAAGTTGCAAATCGTTTTGAATTTCTTACGGCATACACTCCTTACCAACCGGAAATTTCGCAAGGTACACTTCAAATTATGTATGAATTTCAAACTATGATTTGCCGTATTACGGGCATGGATATTTCAAATGCCACAATGTATGATGCGGCAACGGCTTGTGCTGAAAGTTTACTTATGGCAGTCAGAGTGTCTAAAAAGAATAAAGTTCTCGTTTCAAATCGTTTAAATCCGGAATATGTTGATGTTATTAAAACATATTGTTGGGCAAATGAAATTGAGCTTGAATTAATTGAAGAAATTCCGGCTGATACGGCTGATTGTGCGTGTGTATTGGTTCAAAATCCTGATTTTTACGGAGAAATTACTCAAATCAATAAGCCGGATTGTTTGTTAATTGTTTGTGTTGATGTGTCTTCTTTGGGCATTTTGAACCCACCTTATGATGCTGATATTGTTGTAGGTGATGTCCAAACTCTTGGTATTCCAATGAGTTTTGGTGGACCACATGCAGGATTTATGGCTTGTAAAGAAAAATTTATGCGCCAATTACCTGGGCGTTTGGCTGGCAGAACTGTTGATGCTGACGGAAAACCTGCCTATTGCTTGACAATTCAAACCAGAGAACAACATATTAAACGAGAAAAAGCAACAAGTAATATTTGCTCAAATCAAGCTCTAATAGGGCTTTGTGCAACTTTGTATTTAACTGTTATGGGTGAAAAAGGGTTCCGTCAAGCAAGTTATTTATCATCAAAGATGGCTCATAAATTGTCTGAAAAACTTGCACAAAAAGGAATTAAAACTCTTAACAAACAATTCTATAACGAATTTGTTATTAAAGTAGATGATGCGAAAGATGTTCTAGCACGTCTGAAGGCAAATGGTGTTATTGGCGGTTTGCAATTAGATAAGAATAGAATCTTAGTTGCCACTACGGAATTGACAACTGATGAAGATATTGAAAATTACGTAGAACACGTAAAATAAAAATCTAAGCTTCTTTAAAAGAATTGTAATAAATGGTTATTGAGAAATTTTCAGTAGCCATTTTTCTTATGTAACAACCTTCAAGCAGGTACATTGTTGAACCGTTATCAAGCATAATTCGGATCTTCTTTCTTGAGCTTGCCCAGTTTTGTATAAAACTTTTAATTTTTGATGAAGGGTTCTGTGGAATAATATTAATTAAACCGTTATGTTGCGCAGCGTCAGGTCGTTTAACTTCGTTTCCATCAATAAATACAGTTGTAAAATTTTCTTTAACTGATGGCGGATTGTCGATTTCGGCATCAAATGCTAAACTTGTTTCTAATTCTGTAATAACTGCGTGTTGCATAAATTAATTCCTTTTTTTATTTGTCCATATTTTAATATGGTGGGCGATATGTGACTCGAACACATGACCTCCACAACGTCAATGTGGCGCGCTACCAACTGTGCCAATCGCCCGTTTTAAAAGTATAACACAAATTTTCTAAAAACGCATAGCGTCAACTTGTTTTAGAATATATTGGATATCTTTTACAAGTTCTGCTTCAATATACAATAATTCTTGTTTTGTGTAATCGTCGTGTTCGTATTTAACTTTAGCTAATTTCAACATAACAATTTTGTTGAAAGTGATATAATTAGATACAAATTCAATGATGTCAACAGCTCTATATGGAACTGCGCAATCGTGCAATCTTAAAATTGAACGGAAAATAACGAGCAAAGTTTTTATAACGTTTGACAATACTTTTTTCATTTCTCGGTCAGATTTTGTATTCATTAAGAAACAATTTTTGTATTTCAATAACAAACTTTTAATTTCAGTTTCGCATTGCAGACGTAAAAAGTGTTTGTTTATATATATTGATGGGATTAGGTTTTCGCCATAAACAATTCTGTGGTTTTCTCTAATATCAGCATATTCGATTGAGTAAACATCAAAAGAAGAATACCATTCGTCTTTGTTCATAACTACAGGGATTGGATTTTTCGCCTTAACCCATTTTTTTATAGGATTTGACATTGAATATAAATCTTCTGCGTTCAAGGTATTAGTAACAATCATTAGATTAAGATTGTTTTTCGCATCTTCAACATTTGCTTGAGAACCAAATGCAATTACAGATGCCAAATTATCACCTAATTTTTCTTTTAAACTTTCGATTAATTTATCTAAATTCTTCATATCATTTCCTTTTCTAAAAATTTTAATACTTAGACTTGTTTACCAACTGCCGGAACAACCGCTGCCACCAAATCCGCCGCCTCCGCCGAAACCGCCAAAGCTACCGGAATTAAATCTTCTTCTTGGTGAGAAAATACTCAAAACAATAGCGACTGGCCAAACCCACCAAGGATATTCATCTCTTCGACTTGAACCGGAAGAATTTGTTTTTGGCGGACAAGCTCCTTGCTGTCTAATAGTTACGTTTTCGGCATTTGCAACAGTTTGAGCTAAAACGTATGCGCCACGACGTATTCCGTTTTCATAATCCAATTTTTTGTAATATGGAAGGATGTCTTTATCACGAATATTTTCAAGTGCAGAAATAGGAATTTTATTTTCAAGCCCAGTGCCGAGTTCAATTCTCATTCTGCGTTCAGTCGGAGCTGTCAAAAATACAACACCATTATTTTTCCCTTTAGCACCAAGTTTGTAAGAACGACCAATGTCAATTGCAACATCTTCTACACTTCTTCCATTCAAAGAAGGTAGTGTTACAACAACCAAATCCGCACCGGATTTTTTCTGCAAATCCCATAACGTCATGTTTAAATCGTTTTCAACATCAGGTGATAATAAATTTGCTTCGTCAGCGATGAAACCATTAAATTTTACAGTTATAGCATTTGCTTGAGTAATTCCCAAAAGCAAAGCTACCAAAATAAATAACCAACATTTCTTAATCATAATGCAATTTTAACAGTATATACGATTTATGTCAAGTGAATAAGAATAAAGCAGTTAAGTTTTATAATTTTATAAGACTGCGGAATAAACCTGCAATCTATAATTCAGTTGCTAATTGATGTCGATTTTCAAAATCCAACATCAAAACTTTATTCCCCCATCTAAAAAATAAGCAATAAAAAAGGCGACACCCAGATTCGAACTGGGGGATAAGAGCTTTGCAGGCTCCTGCCTTACCACTTGGCCATGTCGCCACCTCGTTACTCTATAATAAAAAAGACATAACAAAATGTCAAGGTATGAAATTAAAACTCAAATAATTCTTTAATTGGAAGTTCTAAGGCATTAGCGAGTTTCAAAATCGTTTTTATTCCCGGTTTGTTTATGCTTACTTCGATTTTACCCAAATAATCCAAACTAATTCCGGCTTTTTCAGCAAGTTTTTCTTGTGTCAAACGAGCGTTTTCTCTCAAAAATTTAATTCGCTTTCCCAATAATTCATAAAAATCATTTTCATCCATTTGACAATATTACTGGATATAGTGACGTATTATTACTGGATTTTTACCAGTAATAATACATATAAAACCAATCTATAATCATATATAGGAGGTATTATGAATAAAAAAGCATTCACATTGGCGGAAGTTCTTATAACTCTTGGGATTATTGGAGTTGTCGCTGCGTTGACAATGCCGACTGTTATTCAAAATTATAAGAAAAAACAGGCAGTAACTCAGTTAAAAGCAACTTATTCTATACTAGCGCAAGCTTTTGAACATGCGCAAGCAGATTATGGAGATATGAGTAACTGGGGGTTAAATGAATATTATGGAACTCCATCATCAGGAGCAAATGAAATAACAACAAAAATTGTAGAAACGTATTTTATTCCTTATGTAAAGCCTCTCAAAAATAATGGTATGACCTCTTTTTCAAGGCTTGGTTACAGTGGGATGTATGCTTTAAATGGAAAAACAGATGAAAATCTCTTGAACAAATTGAGATATATTATATTTCTTTCTAATGGAACAATAGTTGCTTTTACAATGGATGGACATTGTTATGGTGAGGAAGGAACTAATGAAAATGGAAATTGGTATTGTACTGACTACCGAAATACTAATATATACATAGTTGTGGATATTAATGGTAAGAAGCACCCAAATACGCTTGGAAAAGATGTTTTTGTTATGTCTGTAAATTCTTCAACAAATAAATTTGAGTTTTATAATTACTCTAATACTGCTAATAATAGGAATTGGCTATTAAGAGTTTGTAACAAAAATGCGACTGATGATGGGGAAGAAAGTCGTCATTGTGGTCGTTTAATACAACTAGATGGCTGGAAAATAAATTATGATTGGTAAACTGTGTTAAAAAATTGTGAACTAAGAATATAAAAGCGTAAAAATAAAAGAACCGCCATTTCTGACGGTTCTTCTTTATTTTATAAGCAGTTACGCTCCTATTTTGTAGGGTAGTAATCTCTAACAACACCGTTGAATGCGTCGATATAAATTGCTTTAATATCTTCCATCAATGGGTATGCAGGGTTTGCACCTGTACATTGGTCGTCAAATGCAAGTTCTACCATTTCATCCAATTTAGCGTTGAAGTCTTCTTCTGATACACCAAATTCTTTAATAGAGAATGGCAAGTTGATTTTCTTCATCAAATCTTCAATAGCCTTGATGTACAATTCAACTTTTTCATCATCAGTTTTTCCGCCCAAACCAAGTTCGTCAGCGATTTGACCATATTTAGCCTTAGCGTTAGGGAACTTGTATTGAGGGAAGATTGCTTGTTTTTTAGGACAATCAACTGCGTTGTATTTGATGATTTGTCTGAATAACAATGCGTTAGCTACACCGTGTGGTACGTGGAACATAGCACCTAGTTTGTGAGCCATTGAGTGGCACAAACCTAAGAATGAGTTAGCGAATGCCATACCTGCAATTGTTGCTGCATAGTGCATTTTTTCTCTTGCGATAGGATCGTTAGCACCTTCTTTGTATGATCTTTCCAAGTATCTGAAGATTAATTTAGCAGCTTCCAAAGCGTTTGAATTTGTAAAGTTTGTAGCCATACAAGATACATAAGCTTCAGTTGCGTGAACTAATGCGTCGATACCAGATGCTGCTGTCAAGCCTTTTGGCATACCATCAACGAAGTTAGGGTCGATGATTGACATATTTGGAGTTAAAGCGTAATCTGCAATTGCATATTTTACGTGAGTTTCGTCATCAGTAATGATTGCGAAAGGTGTAACTTCAGAACCAGTACCTGATGTAGTAGGGATTGCAACCATTGTTGCTTTCTTACCAAGTTCAGGAATTTTACAAATTCTTTTTCTGATATCTAAGAATCTCATTGCAACATCTTCAAATACTGTATCTGGTTGTTCATACAATAACCACATAATTTTAGCAGCATCCATAGGAGAACCGCCACCTAATGAAATGATTACATCAGGTTCAAATGGTTTCATAATTTCCATAGCTTGTCTGATTGTTGACAATGTTGGATCTGGTTTTACATCGAAGAATACTTCGTGGTCGATACCAACTTCATCCAATACTTTAATAATGCTATCAACTGCACCAGAATTGAATAAGAATCTATCTGTTACGATGAATGCACGTTTTTTGCCTTCAAGTTCACGTAGAGCTAAATCAACAGCGCCTCTTTTGAAGTAAACTTTTGGCGGAACTTTGAACCAAAGCATATTTTCTCTCCTTTCAGCAACTGTTTTGTAGTTCAATAAGTTTTCAACACCGATGTTACCAGATACGGCGTTTTTACCCCAAGAACCGCAACCTAATGATAATGACGGTTCAAGTTTGAAGTTGTACAAGTCGCCGATACCACCTAATGCAGATGGAGAGTTAATCAATACACGGCAAGCAGGCATCATGTTAGCATATTTGTCAATTCTTTCTTGGCTTCTAGCATCTGTGTAAAGGTCTGCAGTGTGACCTGCGCCACCTTTTGATACTAATTCATATGCAACATTTGCAGCTGCTTCAAAATCTTTAGCTCTGTACATAGTTAAGATTGGAGAAAGTTTTTCTCTTGAGAATGGATCTTCCCAATCAACTGAAGGTCTTTCTGCTAACAAGATTTTAGAAGTTTTTGGAATTTCAAATCCTGACAATTTAGCGATATTGTATGCGCTTTGACCTACGATGTCAGGGTGAGCAGTTCCACGTTTTGGATCGATAAATGGAAGATCAATCATTTTCTTTTCTTCAGCAGCGTTCAATAGGTATGCGCCTCTGTAGATAAATTCTTTTTTTACTGCTTCGTAAACTTCATCAACAACAACAACTGATTGTTCAGATGCACAAATCATGCCGTTATCGAAAGTTTTTGACATCAAGATTGAAGAAACAGCCATTTGAATATCGGCAGTTTCGTCAATTAAAGCACAAGCGTTACCAGGACCAACACCTAAAGCTGGGTTTCCTGATGAATATGCAGCTTTAACCATTCCAGGACCGCCTGTAGCTAAGATGCAAGCGATGTTAGGGTGTTGCATCAATTGGCTAGACAATTCGATAGATGGAACATCAATCCAGCCGATAATATCTTCTGGCGCACCAGCTTTTACTGCAGCTTCGTAAACAACTTTAGCAGCTGCAATTGTTGATTTTGTAGCTCTAGGGTGTGGTGAGAAGATGATTGCGTTTCTTGTTTTTAAAGCGATTAATGATTTAAAAATAGCTGTTGAAGTAGGGTTAGTTGTAGGAACGATACCTGCGATAACACCAAGAGGTTCTGCAACTACTTTAATACCGTTTGCTTTATCTTCTTTAATTACGCCACAAGTTTTAGCGTGTTTGTGTTTGTTGTAAATATATTCTGATGCGAAGTGGTTTTTAATGATTTTATCTTCTAAAACGCCCATACCAGTTTCTTCATGAGCTAATCTAGCTAGAGGAATACGAGCTTTGTCAGCGGCAGTTGCAGCTGCTTTGAAGATTGCATCAACTTGTTCTTGAGTAAATGTTGCAAAAATCTTTTGAGCTTTTTTAGCTCTTTCGATAAGCAATTCCAATTGTTCGGCACTGTCAACAAGAGAAGACTTGTTCAATGTCTTTTCAAGATTTTCGACAGTCTTTTTGCTTTTTGTTGTCATATATATTTTCTCCTTGTATATTGTGCAATATGCACGTTTAGTAAATGTGTTACAATAAAATATTTGTTTGAATTTCATTCGTGAATTATTTCACAATTACATTATAAAATAAAGAAATTTTAAAAGCAAGTGTGATATTTACAATCTTTATATGAATTTAATATTTAGGTGAGATAATTGGGTGATAAGGCGATAAGGCGATGAGGTGATAAGGCGATAAGGCGATAAGGTGATAAGGTGATAAGGTGTTACATATATATAAATTAATATTTTACAACCTTTTCAAAAATCCCTATTGTCCTATCGCCCTATTATCTTATTGCCTTGCGAATTTAATTGTAATATTTTTTCACATGACACTAGCAAAAAATTTTTTTCTCATGTATTATTACATTCATAATAAATTTAATATTTAATTATGGATGACGAAATGCAATTATTAATTGACAAAGAACTTAATTCCGATGACAAGATTTTGAAGCCTGACTTCAATTCTAAGACCGGTCGCGAGCTACTCGCCTTTTACCTCCAAACAAAATTTAAGCAAATTTTAGCTTACGATAAACGATGTGAAACTCCGATATTTAAAGAAGTTGATCCAAGTTTCATTTCGAGATTTACCAAAAGACTGATTACAAAACCTGCCAAGCGTTTGTTGATTGGGATTGCGGGTGAGTCTGCATCGGGTAAATCGACTGTTTGCCGAGAGGTAAAAAATATTATTGAACGACTTGATATGCCGGTTTCTGTTTTAAGTACTGATAATTATTTTAATGACATTTCTGCACTGATTAAAAAATATGGTAGTTTTGATAATTTACGTGATAATGGTTATGATGTTGATTCTCCAAAGAGTTTTCAACTTGAGTTATTAAGACGTGATTTGCAAGATTTAGCGGAAGGGAAAACGGTTTATGCTCCTCGTTATGTTCCGAATGGAACTGGAGTTTCCATTCCGCATGCGCTCAAAATAGATTCTGATAAAATTATTGTGGTAGAAGGTATTGCAGCGCTTTATGAAGATATTCAAGATGTGTTTGATGTAAAAATATATATTGAAACAGATAATGAAATCAGATTTAATAGATTTTTGAAGCGTGCGCAAGAAGAAAGAAATCAAGATAGAGAAAACGCAATGAAGCACTGGGAATATCTTTTGAATGTTGGCGAAAAATACGTTATCCCTTGTAGAAATTCTGCAGATTTTGTTCTTGATGGAAACTCTGATTTGAAATATTTTGATCAAATTTTAGAATATATACATGCGATTACAAATAATTTTCAATAAATTTTTGTTGAGATGTCTTAATATTTTTGACTTGTTTTGCCAAGTTTTGAAAAATATGTTACAATATTTATTAACTGTTGTAGTGAATTTTAATTAAATCCACTTAATGGTTGATATACTAATTATATTATTTCATTATAATAAGACAGGAAATAAGTAGAAATAGGTGGCAAGTGAGCAAAGATTTTATTGATAGATTTAATGAAGAAGGTAGTAAAGACCGCTTTTGGAGCTTGAATAAAAAAATAGGCGCAGGTTTAGTTGTGCTATTGCTTGCGGTTATTATGATTAACACATCAGGTTGTACTCAGGGAAATTCTGATAGTTCCGGTGATGATATTACCGCAATTGAGGCAAATCAAGAGCAACAACAAGATACGGTTAAAGTTGGGAATGATGGCGTAAATGCAGCTATTGCTCCTGATGATGTTTCTATTGTTGCAGATCAAGCTGCTAAAAATAATGCGATGGTCGCAATGTCGGTTGAAGATATGGGGCGTTCGGATCCGTTTCTTCCTGAAGGAGAAAAAGTTGTTGTAAAACCAAAACCTAAAAAACCGGCATATGCAAATTATTTGATGCCTCCTCCGGAAACTATTACGGTTGATTCTACGGCAACAGAAGTAATGACTACAAAAGTTTCAGGTATTATGTATGATAAATTTAACCCGTCTGCAATATTAAATATTAGTGGTTCTGATTACCTGGTTAGAACTGGTGATGTTATTAACGGATATAAAATATTGTCAATCGGGAAAGAAACTGTTACGGTTCAATATGGTTCAAACGTATATAAAGCAAGTGTTGGCGAATTGTTTACAGGTGAAGGTATAAACTTCAATACAGTATCAAATTTGAATAGCAAATTCGGAAGTAACAGGAATAAACGTTAAAATAAAAAGCAGGAGCAGATATGAGAGATAAAATTACAAACAAAATTATTGCAAGCTTGATGTTAGCATCATTTGTTTTTACAAATAGTGCTATGATGGCTTCGGCAATGGAAAATGTTGGTGTTACTCAATATGGTCGAGATGGTAGACCGGCTTTGAGAGATAACAGCGGAGATTATTCTTTAAAATTAAAAGGTGATGTTAGTTTTGTTAGAAAAAATCCGGCAATTAGTATTAGCTTGAGAGATTCGGATGTAAAGCAAGTTTTGAGAATGTTTGCAGATAAAGCTGGCATGAATATTGTTTTCCACGATTCTGTATCAGGACAAGTTACATTAGACCTCGTAGATGTTCCTTTGAATAAGGCTTTTGAAATGGTTATGGAAATCAACGATTTGAATTATGTTGTTGATGATAGAACTATTATTGTTGCAAAAGCCGGTACAAGCGGATTTAATTTCGCAAAACAGGATATGACTTTAATTCCGGTAAAATATATTAGTGCTGCTGCTCTTGCAGATTTCTTGAATAAGAATATCTTTGCTATGCACAAACCTGGACTTTCAGATACAGATATTGTAACTACAAATCCAATGACAAACGAATTAATTGTTTTTGGTACAAAAACAGATGTTGCAATTGCGAAAAAGGTTGTAGCACAATTTGATAAAAGACCTAAAACAACTACATTTAAAGTAAACCATACTACTCCTGCTGAAATGGCTGATATGATTTGTAGCATGTTGTTGCCTGCAGCATCAGGTGCTTCTTCTGGTGGTTCTTCATCAGGTGGAAGTTCTACTTCTTCTGGCGGCAGTTCTTCTGGTAGTTCAAGCAGTTCTGATAGTTCTTCTCCTTCAAGTGCTGAGGGAGCTGCAACAGGCGGTGCTGCCGGAATAATGACAGGTGCTGCGGCTGATTCATCAGGTGGCGGCGGTTCTTCTTCTGGAGGTTCATCTGCTGGCGGAAGTAGTTCAGGTGGAAGTTCAGGTGGTTCTAGTAGTGGACTTACTTTGAATGCAGGTACTGTGGCTTGTACTCTTGACGGACAAGTTGGAGGTTCTGTAACATCATTAGGTTTGCAAAACTTGACAGTTGCTTATTATGCGCAATTAGGTACTGTAAATATTATTGGTGGTTCAGAAAGTCAATTAGATATGATTAAAGACTTTATTGCAGAAACTGATAAAAAACAACCTCAAGCTTATTTGGAAGTTTCAGTTGTTGAATTGAATGAAGATGGTAGTAAATCATTGTCAAACAATTGGAATTTGTGGAGTAAAGCTTTTTCAGCAACATTTGATGGCGAAAATACTAGATCAAACCCATTAAATCCGGTATTCTTTAAAGGTAATACTTATGATGTCATAGATACAACAGGTGATACTCCTGAAGTTAAATATACAATTAGTAAATATAATGGACCTTTAACTATTACTTATGCAATTAACTATTTGATTAAAAACTCAAAAGGTCGTGTTGTAGCTAATCCTCGTATTTTGATTACAAACGGCGAAGAATCAACAATTGATATTACTCAAGATTACGTAGAATCTGTAGATTCTGAACAAAGCGCATATACAGGTGGTACATTAGCTACCAGAACATATAATATTGGTAGTGACGCAGGTATCAAAGTTTCTATCACACCGTTCATCAGTCCTGACGGCTATGTTACAATGAATATCAAACCTGAATATTCAACAATTTTAAATCAATTGTCAGCAACTGATAGTATTGGACCTTATACTGCAGCCACATTGCTTTCTCACAGAAATCTTGATTTGAAAAATGTTAGAATTAAAGATGGTGAAACTCTTGTAATTGCAGGTATGATTAACGAAGAAGAGCAAAAGACAATTGGTAAAGTTCCTGTATTGGGTGATATTCCTGTAATTGGTTCTATGTTCAGATCAACAACTTCTGAAAAGAAGAAAAATGAAATGGTAATTATGATTACTCCAAAAATCATTACAGATACTGAAGATGCAGTTGGAAACACAGATACATTATAAAGTTAATATATAAATATAAAGATGAATGAGCTTTTAAACAGACTAAAAAACAGTGTCAATTTTCAGATACTGAATAAAGTAAATAGCGCACTATTGGAACAATATAAATTTGTTCCAATTAGTGTTAAGGATAATTTTCTGTTTGTTGCAATAAATTCATCTTCTGATAAAGAAGTAATAAACCACAAATTAAAAGAGTTTTATCCGCAACAGGTAAAATTTATTCAAGTGCCGGATCAAGATTTGTTTGATTTGATTGCTAACTTAAAGCAAGAAATGCAAAAAGATTCAATTGATGATGGAACTTCAAAACAGGTAAAACTCGGTGAACTTTTAATCCAAAAAGGTTATATTAATGATGTTCAATTGTTGCAGGCTTTAGCAGAGAGCAAGCGTCAAAAGATACCTATTGGCTCAACTTTGTTTAAGTTGGGATTTATCACACTAGATCAATTAAAAGAAATTTTGCACTTGCAAACCGGATATGACCTTGTTACTCCGGAACAACTTGCATCACAGGATAAATTCATTAAGATTTTACCGGAAGATTTTATTAAAACAAATAAAATTATTCCGATTTCTTCTGATGGAAAAACTCTTATCTTAGGGGTTGTAACTCCGGTAAAACCTGATGTTTTAAAAGATATTATTTATTTAACAGGACAAAATCCTAAACAGTTATTGATGACCCATTTTGAGTTTCAAAACTGTTTGAATACTTTCTTCAGTGAGCAAAAAAAAGAAACTGAAAAAGTAATTAAAGAAATCGAGAGTGAAGCGGAAGAATTTGAGGTTGAAGAATCTCTTGCCGACATGGTTGATAAGCAATTAAAGGATTCAACCGGTTCTGTTGCAAAATTTGTAAACCAAATTATTACAAATGCTATTGATAATAAAGTTTCCGATATTCACATTGAACCTCGTTTGGCAGGTTATATTGTAAGATACAGAAAAGACGGTATGTTGCAAAAAGTTCTTGACATTCCGCCAAAGGTAGAAACTTCTGTTATTGCTCGTTTCAAAGTTTTGTCAAGGATGAATATCGCAGAACATAGACGTCCTCAGGATGGTACGTTCTCAATTAAATATAAAAACGGTTCTTATGACTTCCGTATCAATACACTTCCTGTTTCCGGTAAAGAAAAGGTTTGTATCCGTGTACTTGCACCGGCGGTAAGTTTGAATGCTGCAGATAAAAATATTAGTCTTATCGGCGGTACTGCAGAAGATATTGCGAAAATTAAGAATATGGTAAGTTGTCCGAATGGTATTATTTTAACATCAGGTCCTACCGGTTCAGGTAAAACAACAACATTGTATTCAGTATTGAAAAGTTTGAATGATGAAGATGTTAATATTACGACAATTGAAGACCCGATAGAAATCAAGTTGGAAGGAATTAACCAGTCACAGATTAACGCAAAGGCGGGTATTACATTTGCATCTTGTATGAGAGCGATTTTAAGACAGGACCCTGATATTATTCTTGTCGGTGAAATTCGTGACTATGAAACTTTGGAAATTGCGATTTCTGCCGCATTGACAGGTCACCTTGTATTAAGTACGGTTCACACAAACTCAGCAGCTGCAACTGTTACCCGTTTGATTGAAATGGGTGCGAAAGACTATCTTGTGTCATCAACTTTGTCAGGCGTAATTGCGCAACGTCTTGTAAGAAGACTTTGTGATGATTGTAAGGAAGAATATTTCGCAACTCATGACGAGGCAAGGCAAATTATTGCAGATGAAAAAGAAATTCAAGAGTTTATGAAAAAGCCTATATATAGAGCAAAAGGCTGTAACAAATGTGATTTTTCAGGATACAAAGGCAGGCTTGGTGTTTACGAAATCATGGCAATTAATAAAGAAATCAAAAAACTTGTTGCTTTAGGCGCACACGATTTGGAAATTGAAGAAGCAGCAGTTAAAAATGGTATGAAAACCCTAAATCAATCTTGCTTAACCCACATACTAAATGGCGAAACCACTATTGATGAATTTGTCAGAGTTCTTGGTGTGGTTAACGAATAGGAGAAACAATGGCAATATATAACTATATAGCACTAAAAAATAATAAGGATATTGTTAAAGGTAAAGTTAACGCAGAAGACTTGCGTGAAGCTCGTGAAAGTATTCGCAGCTTAGGTTTTATTCCAACTAAAGTTTATGAGGAAAAAACTAAAAGTGAAGAAGATAGTGAAAAAAAGACCGAAGTCAAAGGTGGTAAAATTAAAAAACTTGGCTTGCAAGATAGAATGGATTTTACCTCAACTCTACAAATTTTGGCTCAATCAGGTATTCCAATTATTGAATCCTTGATGTTTATTGAAAACGATGCCGCAAAGTTGAAAGTTAGACTTGTTGCAAAAGAGTTAAGACGACAGATTATGGCTGGTGCAACTTTTGCAGATACAATTGCTAAATATCCTGATCAATTCGGACAAATCTATATCGGTCTTGTAAAAGCCGGTGAAGATTCAGGTGAACTTGAAAAAACATTGCAACGTTTATTAGAATTGTTAGGTAAAGAAGCTGCCATCAGAGGTAAAGTTATTGGTACATTGATGTATCCGATGTTCGTTATCGTTTTGGCGGTAATTATTGTACTTGTTATGTTGATGTTTGTATTTCCGGTATTCAAAGAAATGTTTGATGGTATGGGAAAAGACTTGCCTTGGATTACAGCTACTTTGATGAGTGCAGGTATTTTCTTGAAAACATATTGGTTCTTTGTTCCGATTATCTTGGGTTCAATCGCAGGTTTCTTTACATTCATTATGAGATGGCAACCTAGTAAAAGAAAAATTGACGAGTTTGTTTTGAAAGTTCCTTTATTATGTGATTTAATCCAATATTCAAACTTTGCAAACTTTGTTGCCGTAATGCAGGTTGCGTATGATGCCGGTGTTCCAATTATTGAATGTTTGTATTTGGCAAATGTAACTTTGACAAACTATACTTTAAAAACAAAAATTGAAACAGCAACATTAAAAGTTCAGCAAGGTCAACACTTGTCAATTGCTTTGCGTTCAACAAGGGTTATGCCTAAGATGATTTTGTTTATGATTGCAACAGGTGAACAATCAGGTCGTTTGGGCGATATGTTATTACAAGCTACAAACTTTATTGATAAGAAATTAGATGGCATTATTGACACAATGACAAAAATGATTGAGCCGATAATGTTGATTGTAATTGGTAGTATCGTATTGACACTTGCTTTGGCGTTGTACTTGCCATTGTTCAGTTCTTATATGTCAGATTAATGGTGATTTATGGGAAAGACATACGTAATTACAGGCGCAACATCAGGTATTGGTAAAGCTCTTTTACAAAAGTTCGTGAAAGATAATACAGTTTTTGCGGGTTATCGCAATGAAAAATACGTTACGGAATTAGAAAAACTCGGTGCAATTCCTTTCTATATAGATATGGAGAGAAAAGAGAGTATTTTACAAGCTACTGCGTATATTAAATCAAAGACAGAAAAAATAGATACTTTGATAAATGTTGCGGGGTGTGTTGTTGCTGGGGTTATGGAAAAAATTCCTGTTGATAATTTGCGAAAACAATTTGAGGTTAATACTTTTTCTCATATTGATTTTACTCAAAATTTGCTACCATTGTTGGAAGATGCAAAGGTTATTAATATAAGCTCAATGGCAAGTTTTGGAATATTTCCGTTTGTAGCACCTTATTGTGCTTCAAAAAGAGCATTGGATATTTTGTTTAATGCAATGACTTTGGAATCGAATTTGAAAGTGGTTTCCGTAAAACCAGGTGTAATTGCAACTCCATTGTGGGATAAGTCGATTGAATTGAATAAAGAGAGTATAAATAACTGTAAAGACTATGACAAAGAAATGAAATATATGGTTGCAAATGCTCATAAAAACGGGCAAAATGGTCTAAATGTTGAAAAAGTTGTAGATTTAATCTCAAAGATTGATTTAATGGATAATCCGAAACCTTCTTATACAGTTGGAAAAGATGCAATGTTTGCAGAACTTATGTCAAAATTGCCGTTTGATATTCAAAACAAATTGATAAAATTTGGGATGAAAAGGAAGTTTGGAAACTAAGTTTTTTAGAGTTCCTCTTATAAGGTATGGCAAATTTATTCCTTCCCTTATGAGGACTGTGCCGAACAAAAGGTGACTAAATGTCACGTTTTGTGAGAGGTAAAGGGTTGGTTTGATATTCTATAGGGAAAACATGATAATTAAAATCAGCACCCACCTTTAATCCTCCCTCACAAGGGAGGAAAAATTACTCCTTCCCTAAAAGAGGACTCTGCCGAACAAAAGGTGACTAAATGTCACGT